>Ga0307989_1001851_pt1 | contig 10599 bp, 4 predicted proteins | sample EllFjometagen185_FD_203164 | JGI IMG/M metagenome (GOLD analysis project Ga0307989, IMG submission 203164) | Marine microbial communities from Ellis Fjord, Antarctic Ocean - #185 | ecosystem: Environmental > Aquatic > Marine > Unclassified | place: Southern Ocean | collected 2014-10-08 | reverse complement strand
TGCCAATAAATACGTCGGGCAGGCTAAAATGGGCAGGCTAAGTTTAGCAACCTGCAAGAATGCTCTGCATCCTGCTTCACAGGTAGCGGTTCAAGAGCTGGGAGGTGACACGGGGATTTTCAGTCCCCTTTTCGTATTCTGTAAGTGGCTGTGTATCAGTGTGTTATGGATGTTCATGTTTTACTTTGTGCATTATATGTGCAGCACAAAGATAAAAACTGTAGCCGATTCCAATGGATTATAGTCACTTCTCCATTCAAGCTGAATCTTTGATATATTTCTGAATCCATGCAATATAATTGAACTTGGGATTCGGTCTTTTTCTTAACTGATAATGATATGTTTGAACCTTAACATTCTGGAGAGCAATATCAATAACCTGAGAGATTATTAGCAATGTATACTAAAGGTGAGCGGAAATGTCATCAAATTGATTTCAGGTAAAAGTTAACTATATTCACTAGTTACTCGTGTTTAAAAGTGCATTGATTCACTTAGGCTATTCTTACCTGAATTTCCTATAAGGAATTTAATTGCTAGAGTTAAAAGATGCATCAATTCTTTCACAAGGGGAAATCCATGAAACGATTATTCTTAGTCCCGTTACTCGCATTGTTGGTATTACCTGCCAACGCTCAAATTAATTATCCGATAACTTTTTCAGTTGATATGTCTTACCAGATAGAAATTGAAGCCTTCCAACCGATCAATGGTGATGTAGTTAGTGTCGCCGGATCATTTAATGGATATGGTGGAGATGCTCTCACAGATGATGACGCTGATAATGTGTATGAGGGGACTTTTGACATTGCAGCCGGATCAATTCAATACATATACCATATTAATGGTACCAACTGGGAAAGTGTTGATACCCGCACATACACCGTTGAAATGGAAGCTACATTAGAAACGGTAGTTTTTAACCAACCGGGACCAGGTTCCTCGATGATATATTTTGTTTCGAAAGATGGGAATGATAGCTATTCTGGAGACTCTTGGGACATGTCATTTCTTACCCTTCAGAAAGCGTTGAGTTTTGCGGCCTCTGGCAATGAGATATGGGTTGCAGCAGGGACATACTATCCAGATGAAGGACCAGGAGCAGTCGACAACGATCGTCTATCGTTCTTCCAAATGAAACCTGGAGTGAGGATAGTCGGAGGTTTTGCTGGAACTGAGTCCGAAATTGATGACAGAAATCAATTTCGCAATGGTGAATTAAACGAAACTATTCTAAGCGCAGACATTGATGAGGATGGATTAATAGATGATGATAATGCATACCATGTCATTTTTAACTATGCAGATACTGACTCATCAGACAATGTGTTGGACACAACGGCAGTATTGAATGGTTTCACAATTTACGGTGGGATGGGAATATCATCGTCTCCTCACGGAAGTGGACAAGGCATTTACAATCGTTACTCTTCCCCAAAGATAATAAATTGCTCATTTGTTGATAATCATCGTGGCAATTTCACCGGGGGAGCAATCTATAACAGCGGGGCAGCTCCGTATATTTCTAATTGTTTATTCCTCAGTAATGAGGGTTCAAGGGGCGGAGCAATCAATAATTATTTTACTGGTGGGGATACAACAATAGTTTTGAATTCCCTTTTTATTGATAATATGGGTATTAGAGGGGGTGCTATATATAATGGTGGTGATATTAAGATTGTCAATTCCACGTTTTCCAACAACCTGACAACTTACGAAGGTGGATGCATCGATAATCGCGTCACTATGACTCTAATAAATTCTATAGTGTGGGGAAATCCTTCACCCCACGGGGAAGTGATGGCAATCACTGGTAATACTCATCTCCTATACAACAATCTTAAGTCAATTTACAGTTCTAGCGGGGTTACTGATGAGGGAAATATAAATGTTGATCCCCTTTATTTAGACCCAGAGATTGGAGATTACAGATTATCAGATTACTCGGGTTGCATTGGCTCGGGGATCAATAATTCAAGTGTACCTGTATCCGACTATGTTGGCAATAATCGCCCATCTCCATTTGGAACAATGCCAGATATTGGTGTCTATGAAAACTTACTTTCAATACCAAAAGTATCCCATGCTCTTGAAGCATTCACAGCAACAAATCAAGTCACTTCAGTTGGTCTTTCATGGGACGGTCCTGTGGCAGCTGGAGACACGATTGAAATCTATGCTAGTATCGATTCATCCTCAAATTATGATCTTATTGGCACCACACAGAATACCTATTATTTAGATACAAATCTTACCCCGTTTATTTCAAGATATTATCGGATTAGGGTCGTTGATGTTTCTGGCTCCCATACCGAATTTTCCTCAATAGCAAAGGGAATCCCATATACTGAGGGTCCGAATTATGTCTCAGGTATTATAAGCAACAATTTGGAATGGATCCAGGAAGGCAATCCTTTTGTAGTGGTTGGTAACTTAATGGTTAGTGAAAACAGTTCCCTCACAATCCAGCCCGGTGGCCAAATTGAGTTTACCGAAGGATATGGTTTAACTGTAAATGGTGAATTAAGTGCTAGAGGTGATGAAGTATCCCCCATTAGGTTCACGAGTTCAAGCATCAATCCTGCCCCGGGTGCTTGGAATAACATCCATTTTACGGATATAAGTGTAGACGCATCATATCTCCCTGATGGTTCATATTCTCGAGGATCAATAATAGATCATGCGATAATAGAATATGGCGGGGGTGGTTCGAATGGGCAGCTTTTATTAACTAAGTCACACCCCTATATTGCGAACACTGAAATCAAGAATAGCTCCTCTTTAGGAATTAAAACTGACCAGATTCTAGTCACATATAATTCTGATATACTTAAAATCAATGGCTGCAATATTCATGATAACAACGGCGATGGTATATATTTGTACCTCTATAGCTATTCAGGTGGTAAGGTAATTATCGACAATTGCACGATAAACAATAATTCTGGAACAGGAATAGAAGCGCAAAAGTGGAATGTTATCCAGTCCACACAATCATCCCCTGTTGAATTGACCAATAACAAGATTATACGGAACCATGGTGGTGGAGTTCTGTTTCGTAATTTACCTATGCACCTCGTAGGGAACCAAATTCTTGAGAACTCAAAAACCAGTGTTGGCTCAGCTATTTATTATAACTATGGTTATAGTAACACTGTGCGAGTGGTTGAAAATACAATTATTGAGGATAAGCAACAGCCAAATGAGTCGCTAATATACTTTAATTATGAATCCTCAGGCGGTTCTGATGATGTTGTCTTTGATGATAACAACATCATTATAGAAGATTCGACCGTGTTTTACAATGCGGGCTCATTTAACACTGATTTGGGAAATAATTACTGGTCTGGTCATGTGTGGCCCCAACTTGGTTGGATGGTAATTGATTGGAGTGAAAATACTCAATTAGGGAATGTCAATTTAGACCCGATTCTAACATCCCCATCTTTGATTGGACCACCAATACCACCCACAGATTTGAGCATAGAAAGCTATGATGCTAATTCTGTATCCATTTCATGGGCTAATCCCAACATAGACGATATTGCAGGAATAAAGGTACACCATAGAATGGCTGCCGAAAACAGTCAATACAGTATCACGGATGTTGGGATTGCATCATCTTTTACACTTTCTGGGCTTAGTCTTGGTAGCGAATACTTTATAGCCGTGACAGCCTATGATAACGATGGGAATGAAAGCTGGTATTCAAATGAGGTAATCGCTACGACTCGAGTGATGGAGGTTCAGAATCTTGATATTGCAGGAGTCGAAGAACTTCAGCACATTACTTCACATGAACCGCTCATTACTTTTGACTATTACGACAATATGAGTGGGTCTCAAACTAGTTACCACATCCAAATCTCAACAGACTCTACTTTTTATAATGTACCAGTATGGGACACTGGTGCTGCTACAAGCGACACTACTTCTATTCAGTATACTGGAGGAGCCTTACTCGATGGTGTGAAATACTATCTACGAGCTAAAGTAGCTAGTGGAACGTTCTGGAGTGAGTGGGAAGACCTTGCTTTTGGGATGAATACCAAACCAAGTATACCTGCCCAGATATCACTCATCAATGATGAGGTGACTACGAGTGATGTTCTACTAGAAATATCAAACAGTTCTGATGCAGAGGAAGACACTCTCACCTATGATTTCAGACTATATGATGCTACCCAGGGTTTTCAACTCGATTCAGCCATCGCAGTCGTTCAAGACCCAGAGGGAACAGAGTGGGAGGTTACATCTGCACTAGTCGATAACTCACAACACTGGTGGACAGTACAGGCTTATGATGGTTATGAATACAGTGAACTTGCTGGTCCTGAGAGCTTCCTGATCAACTTTGAAAACGATGATCCTGCAGGCTTTGACCTGACCTCACCACTCCTGGACGAGTCTATCATAAACCAGGCTCCGCTTTTCACATGGGATCCTGCAGTTGATCCTGATCCACTTGACACGGTGAGGTATGTCCTATATCTCGATACACCCGATCCCGGTGGAGAAATATTCTATCCAGGAATAGATACTTCCTTCCAATTGGACTATAATCTTGAAGACAATACTACCTACCATTGGAAAGTAGTCGCACATGACTTAAACGACTCTGAAACTGAAAGCAATGGTGGCTACCAGAGCTTCACAGTAAACACTACTAACGATCTACCTGAGTACTTTGAGCTACTCTATCCTGTATGGGATGAGATGGTAACCAACCTGCAGCCAGAGTTCCTTTGGGAAGCTTCAAGTGATCCAGACGATGAGACAATCGTTATGCGAAGCAGAGGCAAAGGTCCATTAGCAGATCAATCAGGTCCTGGGAACACAGTTGATATGATCACAGGCTATGATTTCTACTTGAGTACGGATTCAATGTTAACTGAAGTAGTTCCTGTTGAAGTCATTGGAACATCCTACTCACCAACTGAAGATCTACTCGAGAATCATGTTTACTATTGGGCTGTTTCTGCAGTTGATGATTCTGGCGGTGTAACCTTCTCCGATACAGCATCCTTCTGGACCAATTCAGTGAACGAAGCACCTGCAGAGTTCAGCCTGTTGCTACCAACTGAAGGCGAAGTACTGACAGTGCTATCTCCAACCTTCACCTGGGAACCCAGTAGTGATCCTGACCTCTATGATGGCTTTGGCTATCACATAATATTGGGTAACAGTCCTGAAGACATGGATACTCTCTGGTCAGGTGGGGACACCACTCTTACTCTTGAGTGGGAGCTAGAGGATAATATGACCTACTACTGGGCAGTCTTTGCAGAAGATTGGTCAGATGTCGCAACGTATAATATTGGTGGTTTCCAAAGTTTCATCATTAACCAAGGGAACGACTCTCCATCCATGGTTGAACTGATTACACCTGACTCAGTCATGGTTCTAACCCTTACACCAGAAATGTACTGGACCGCAGCTTTTGATGTTGATCCGGGTGATGTGGTTTCTTATGAAATGCATTGGTGGGGAGAGGGTATTGAGTTTGACTCAGTTCTAACAGACACAAATGCAACATTCGTGACCAGTGAGCTGGAAGATAACACGCAGTACTTTTGGGAGGTAATCGCTATGGATCAAACGGATGGGATCTCCCATTCTGAAGCAGCAACATTCTGGACAGACTTAGTCGCGGAAGCTCCTGGTACATTTGCTTTACTATCACCAGAAGATGATGTCGCTGGCCTATCTGATATGCCTTCATTTGAATGGGCTCCGTCAGACGATCCTGATCCTATGGACTTCGCTACCTATACTTTTCAAATAGCTACGGACTCGAGTTTCGCTGAACTTGTATTCGAGATCAATACAGAGGTTGATGTTGCTCTAGAGATGACAGAGGCACTACCGGCTGATACTGAGTACTGGTGGAGAGTAGTAGCTACAGATACCGACTCACTCACAACTGAATCAGAGATATTCAAGTTTACAGTTGGGTACGTTTCAGTTGCTGAAGCGATTGCTTTGCCTACTGAGTACGTCCTTGATCAGAATTACCCGAATCCATTCAACCCCAGCACAACCCTAAGATATGGATTACCGGAAGATTCAGAGGTCTCCATGGTTATCTACGATATTCGTGGAAATACAGTGAGAACCATTGAATCTGGTGCTCAAGGAGCTGGCTGGTATGAACATGTCTGGAATGGGATGAACGATGAAGGTCAGCCTGTATCAACAGGTCTATACCTGACTAGGCTCAGAGCAGGATCGTATACTAAGACGATAAAGATGCTCTACCTCAAATAAATAGTCTCGTTTAACTCGAGTTACGAAGCCCTCGATGTCAAACTCGGGGGCTTTTGCTTTACAAGGGGATAACTAATCCCCTTGTTGCATTCTGCAATAGCCTGAGAATCAGGGACTTACAAAGATCTCAAAAGATACATGTGCACTGGCTGCTCACTCAAGTGTGAAAACACATAAGCAGAAACCCAAACTAGTATTAGTTAAATCCATAATAAATAAGTATATATGTTAAGAATCATGCATGCTGATGTGAAATTGCCGTATGGGGGGCTAATAACCTTATCTGTAATGCAATATGGGTATTCTTGTAGCCGATATTGATGAGGGTGCTTATTGTCGAGTTGGCTACTTATACTAAGTTATACAGGGTTATACATTGAATGGCGTATAAGTTGTTATAAATGCCTCAGACACATTGAAAGAGTTAAATGCCTGAAGACCAAAACATAGAGTGGAAAGAATCCTGGCGAGATGAATATCTCAAGTGGATCTGTGGATTCGCTAATGCAGATGGTGGACTCCTGGAGATTGGCCGTAACGATGACGGCCACCCCGTTGGGTTGACCAACGCAAGGCGCTTACTTGAAGATTTACCAAATAAGATTAGAGCTCTTCTGGGGATTGTTCCGGATGTACATCTGATCCAGGAAGGTGGGCATGATCTGATCCGGATCCAGGTAGAACCACAACCCCACCCGGTAAGTTACAATGGAAAGTATCATTATCGAACCGGGAGTACCAAACAGGAATTACGAGGAGCTGCCCTCGACCGCTTTCTCTTGCAGAAAATAGGCAAACACTGGGATGGTGTTCCTGTCCCGGATGTAGCAATCTCTGACCTTTCATCTGATGCCCTTAAAGAGTTCCGTCAACGTAGTCATAAAAGCCAACGTCTTCCAGAGGATGTTCTAGATGAAAGTGATCAAGAGATCATATCTAGGCTACATCTGACAGATGGAAATCACTTAAAACGTTCAGCTCTGTTGCTGTTTCATCCAGATCCTGAGCAGTTTGTGACTGGGGCCTTCATCAAGATCGGTTACTTCGAGGCAGACGCAAATCTTCGTTACCAAGATGAGATCCATGGTGAGATTCTAACCCAGGCAAATAGATCGCTGGATATCCTAAAAGCCAAATACCTGAAAGCACTCATCTCTTATAATGGTCTGCAGCGTATTGAGACTTACCCCGTACCTGAAGAAGCACTGCGAGAGGCTATCTTAAACGCCGTAGCTCATAAAGATTACAGCAGTGGCACCCCCCTATTCAGATCAGCGTCTACTCTGACAAGATCATGATCTGGAATTCTGGGCAATTACCCCAGGGCTGGAGCGTTGATACCATGCTGGATAAGCACCAGTCGCTTCCATTTAATCCGGATATTGCTAATGTGTTTTCTCTGGCCGGGATGATTGAAGCCTGGGGTCGTGGCATTGAGCGGATCTTCGCTGCATGTACGGCAGCTGGGATCCCTGATCCAGAATTGAAGCACGAGCCGACAGGGCTGTGGGTGACTTTCCCATTTTCAGCTGAATATCTGAAAGCAATCCAGCAGCCGTCCACCCCAGATTCTACCCCACCTGAGTTGGGTAAAAAGTTGGGTAGAAAGTTGGGTGAAAACCGGCAGGCGATTCTGGATGCCATCAAGGAAAACAATGAGGTTACCCAAGTTGAGCTTGCAGAAATCGTTGGAATCAGTCAAACCGCTATTGAGAACAATATTAAGTGGCTCAAGGACAACAGCTATATCGACCGGTTCGGCAAGAAGGGCGGATACTGGGTAATCCTAGATGAGGGTGATGATGGATCAGATCGCTAACCTGAATGTAAAACTCAGAACAGAGAGATTGCTCTGATTTAGGATATACTCCATTGTGATTACCTGGAGGACCAACTCAGAATCGCCGGTTTATGAGACTCTTGCACGCCCCCATTTGATTCTGAAACGTTATTGATACGATTTTCTAATAGGGGAGCTGAAAATCTCGCTGTCATGTATCGGAGATAGGTATATAGAAATGTTACTGGGACTATGTTTAGAGCCCCCGGGTCGTCTCAATAACCACCGTTTATGAGACTCAGATTCGTACACTTCATGGAACCGTTTGAAGTCAATAAACTATGTCTTAAAACTCATCTCAAAATTAAAGTATCATAGGAAACTGCAATTACCGTTTTTGAGGCTTCCTATCACAGTGCGGATTAATTCTCATTGGCAAAATTCTTTGTAAACTGGAAGACTGCCAGGAGTAGATCATAGCTGGCTTTGTAAACGGGCAATTCATCATACTGAGACATCCCGACCTCTTAGTGCGTCGATGGGGGTAAACCCCCATACCCCCGAATAGTCAAATGGCCTAATCCCTCACACACCGGACAGAGAACCCGAACCTCTTAAGCTGGCTGACCCGGCCGACATCTGAATCGCCGTAATTCAGTATACGGTACCACGCGGTGCTACTACTGCTCTCAGTAGCGGACCAGAAGTAACCGTAGGTGCCCAAAACGTAGTAATTACCATTGTTGGTACGGTAACCACCAGGCAGCGCAGTAAAGCCACTCTCGTTTGTGGCTCCTGTGTTTGGACTATTCCAATGGTTTGTACCGGTTTCTTTCAGCTTTTCACCAGCGACACCCGCTCCACCAAGGTGGTTTGTTAAAGTGGTCCACTCATCATCTGTAGGGACATGCCAGCCTTCCGGGGCAATATTATGTCCGTTTGTAACTGCATACCAATTGTACAAGGCGCCATAAGTATCTAATTCATTAGAAGTATTATTATTGTAGATGCAATACGCCTCAGTTGTCAGCGCTGTCCATTCACCAGGATCAGTTACAGGGGTGATTGGCGTACCATCTCGGTAATGAGTTACCTTTAAGTTCTCAGCCATCCAGACCTGATTACCTATTCTTACTGTCCCATAGGTGTTGCCGTCCCAATCTACCAGTGGCGCTGTTGCAGAGGCAGTGGCAGTGTAATCTGATGTATTGCTAACCGTGTATGCTGCCACTCGATATTCATAGGTCTGACCAAGGGCCAGGCCTGTGTCTGTGTATTCCGTTACGTTTGCTGATACGGTACCAATCTCTATAAACACTGAATCATTGCTTCGTTCAATGCGGAAGCCCTGTTCGAAACTACAATTGTCTCTCCAACTAATTTGGATGGATACATCGGAAAGAGCAGTAACTGCAATATTTGTTGGTGGAGGAAATATAGTGGCAGTTTTCCTTTCATTTGACAATTCAGATAGATTTGAATCATATTTTGAGGTGATACCGTAACTATATGAAATTCCAAGTACGCAGTTTGAATCTGTATAGGTGAGTATATCCTTGGACAATGCGGCGATTTCAGCATATATGGAGTTATTCATTTTCCTGAATATCACAAATTTAAGAGTATGTTCCTCATTATCCAGCCACCTAAGTTCAACTTCAGTATCAGATTTTGCACTTGCCTGTGTTAGTGTTGGCGGTTCCAATGTATAGGCAGGGTCAACTGGATTGACGGACTCAAGTTCATCGCAAGAAACAAATACGAATATAGAACCAAACCCTGTAATTAATAGTTTAAGGATAGGTTTATTGATTCTAAAGCTCATAGTCATACTCAATTACTTGATTTAACTCAGTTAATGTTTCTTCAGTTTCAACTTCAGCTTGGAGATATCCATCTGAAACTTTAGCACTGGTATTAATTCTAATACCGCTACCCCAATCAATACTTCAGACAGCTGCTTGTGAGAGTTTGCCTCCTCAAAGAGATCCGCTGCTTGATCAGAGTCAGTAGTGACTTTGTAATCATCATATATGCCATTTGAAGACATTTTAAGTGCCAGTGCACCTAACGCAAACCCTCCAGACCAGACTAGACTCAAATTCCGATACCAGGCTAACTTGTCTATGTCCTGCTGGATACTTCCCTCATAGGTCACCAACTTGATATTGAATTCCTTACGCTCATCAAGTCCCAGCTTAAACTCACGAACTTCTTCCAGGAAACTGGGATGCGCAAATACCAACGAATGTTGCCCTGTGGGGATCTTCTTCAATATCTGCGGACTGGCACCAAGCTCCACGCCATCTAAACGCAGCACTGCCTCAGGTGGATCAGTTATTGCCACAATCGTCCCGGAATGACGTACCAAGTCAACTTTCACTGGATACATCTCATTTAGATCTACTTGAATAAACTGCTCATGCCCATGGTAATTCTTAGCACTAATCTTGATCTCGGCCAATCCAGTACCGACTTGATGATTAACGAGAGGTAAAGAACCAACTGTTTTACCATTGATACTCACTTGTGCTGATGCAGGTGATCCCGTG
>Ga0307989_1001849_pt1 | contig 10613 bp, 9 predicted proteins | sample EllFjometagen185_FD_203164 | JGI IMG/M metagenome (GOLD analysis project Ga0307989, IMG submission 203164) | Marine microbial communities from Ellis Fjord, Antarctic Ocean - #185 | ecosystem: Environmental > Aquatic > Marine > Unclassified | place: Southern Ocean | collected 2014-10-08 | reverse complement strand
TCACTGCTCTTTATGGGAGCAGGAATGGTTCTTCATAAAACGGGGACTCGTTCGATTGATGCACTGGGAGGCCTGCTTAAAAAAATGAAACTCACCGGAACCACATTTATAATTGGATCCTTAGCAATCTGTGGTCTGCCACCCTTTAATGGCTTTGTTAGTGAGTTCTTTGTTTACCTGGGTGGATTCAATGGCATCTCAATGAATGGGACTCCTTTTGTCATCAGTCTTATAGCTATTGTAAGTCTGGCCATTATCGGAGGATTAGCACTGGCCTGCTTTACAAAAGTTGTCGGAGTGGTATTTCAAGGAGAACCGAGAAGTCAAGCCGCTGAAAATGTAAATGAAAAGGGGATAACGATGCTAATTCCCATGGGTGTATTGGCCGTCTTTTGCACGGTGATCGGGATTTTTCCAGAGATCTTTATTCGACTCGCGTTAAAAGGTGTCTCTACTTTAATACCTGGATATTCTCAAATATCACTCGTATCCTTTGTCGAAACAACGGGAAACATCACTCGATATTCAGCTATTTTTATTGGTGTTTTGATAATTATATTTATTATCCGAACCTTACTTTACCAAGGGAAGGAAATAACCCAATCCGGAACCTGGGGCTGCGGTTTTACACAACCCACAGCAAAAATGCAATATACGGGAATGTCTTATTCTGCATCTATCCTGGAATTTTTCAAACCCTTTGCTCCTTTAAGGGAAAATCATCCTGCTATCGAAGGCCGGCTTCCAGAAAAAACACATTACCACAGTCATATAGATGATATGGCAGAACTTCATTTAGATAAAATTACGCGTCCAATCATTTTTCTGTTTGATAAATTACGTTGGATTCAGCACGGAGATATTCATTTATATATCGGCTATATCTTACTGGCTATCATTTTACTTCTGTTTTTTGTATAAAAAACCAACATACAAGGTTCAAAGTTTCCTGTTCAAAGTTAAAAACAAAAAAAATATGTTAAATGAGATATAGCTTATGATTGAATCGATAATTTTATGGGCTCTGGCGATAATGACAGCACCTTTTTTCTCAGCACTCATCCTCAACGTCAAGGCTTTTTTCGGGGGGAAAAAGGGTCCGCCATTTCTGATCAACTACTACACGTTAATCAAGCTGTTCAAAAAAGGATCGGTTTATAGCCGAAGTACCACCTTTATCTTTAAGTTGGGACCCATAGTCTCTCTGAGTACAGTTTTGACAGCGCTGATGTTCCTGCCCATTGCCGGACATACTCCCATTTTCTCATTTAATGGAGATGTGATATTTGTTTTATACCTTTTGGGTCTCGGCCGCTTTTTTACCATTGCAGCGGCAATGGATACGGCATCCCCGTTTGAAGGAATGGGGGCTGCCAGAGAAGCTTTCTTCCCGATTATCTGTGAAGCTTCCATGTTCATGATACTGATTCTGTTTTATCGACTGACGAATGAATTACAATTTAGTGCCTATTTTTCAGACAATAATCCATTGGAACTGTGGAAAACCGCTGGTTCACCGCTTATTTTTATCGTTATGGCCTTTTTCATCATTCTTCTCACTGAAAATTCAAGAGTCCCCGTTGATGATCCTGCGACCCATCTTGAATTGACGATGATTCATGAAGTCATGGTCCTTGACCACAGCGGTCCTGATCTGGCCCTGATCGAACTGGGATCTTTCTGTAAGCTCTTTCTCTACTCGGCATTTATTGCGAGATTGATTTTCCCTTTTAATTTGGAAAACATTTACCTGACCGGAGGGGTGTTCGTTGGAGCGCTTATTCTTGTCTATATTGCGACGGGGATCATGGAATCTGTGATTGCCCGTTATCGAATGGACAAGGTTCCTCATTTTGTTTTGACTTCGTTTGCCCTGGCTTTATTTGCGATCGTTATCACACTGGAGTTTGTCAAATGATACAATCCGTTGATACCATATTATCTCTTGTGTTGTTGTCTGTTTTATTCTCTTTTGGATCCAGCCGACTTCCAGTACTCATAAGGGTTGTAGCATTTCAAGGCGTCATTGTCTCCCTTGTTCCTCTTTTTACCAACCATGACATCACAACGGAAAGTGTTATCTTTTCGCTTGTGACTATGAGTATCAGGGGTATTATCATCCCTCTCAGCATCCATCTGGTTCTCAAAAGAACCGCCATTAGCAGGGAAGTTGAACCCATTATTGGTTTTAACGCATCTCTATTGGCAGGCCTGGTTTTAATTATATCGGCGGCATTTGTCAGCAACAGACTTGAGATCCCATCTATTAGCTCCAGTGCGCTTTTAATGCCAGCAGCAATCACCATTTTTGTATCAGGTATGTTTCTGTTAATTGCCCGGCGTAATGCCATTGCTATGGTGCTAGGTTACATTGTGATGGAAAACGGTATTTATCTGGTCGGAACAACTTTTTCGACACGCACCCACCATATTGTTGAATTCGGCATTCTGCTGGATGTTCTGGCAGGCGTTATGGTCATGGCAATCATGCTACAGAATATCGGACAGAAGTTTGATAATGTTGATACCGTACATTTAAGAAAACTAAAGGATAGGTGATAATATAATGGTTGAACTCATATTTTTGGCTCCCTTTCTGATTGGTATTGTTTCGTTCTTCTTACCAAAGAAACTTGGCCGTGTTTTAATAATACTAACAGGTGGTGCCCATCTGATATTATCGGTTCTATTATGGCGTAACAGACCCGAAGCGATATTTCCAGAGTACTTTTCCATTACACCCGAAGGATTATTATCACTGCTTGTGATATCGTTGCTGTTTTTCCTAATTTCTATTTACACAGCAGCCTATCTGAAAGAAGCGAACATCCAGTCTGAAAATATATTTATCGGGTCCATGATTGTCTTTCTTGCCACTATGACCATGGTGACACTGTCCGATCATATCATGGTGATGTGGATCGCCATTGAAGCAACAACACTGGCCAGTGCTCCGCTGATTTATACTCACCGGTCGCAAGCGTCTTTGGAAGCCACCTGGAAATATGTCCTGATCTGTTCGGTCGGTATCGCGATGGCTCTTTTAGGGACTGTTTTGATTACACTCTCTATGGATGTGGGAAATGTGGATGTTCCCCTCTCTTTCTCTGCACTCTCCGCATCGGCAAAAGATCTTGACCCGATGTGGCTGAAGGCGGCTTTTGTTTTAATACTGGTCGGGTATGGTACAAAAATGGGACTGGCACCGATGCACACCTGGCTGCCGGATGCACATAGTGAAGCCCCGAGTCCTGCATCTGCCCTTTTATCCGGAGTTCTGCTGAATTGTGCCTATCTGGGTATTTTTAAAACCAATAAAATAATGTCAGCCGCTGGATTGGATGACTTTTCAGGAACCATCCTAATTGTTTTTGGTCTAATGTCCATCCTGGCAGCTGCCACCTTTATTCTAAAGCAAACGGAATATAAAAGACTATTGGCCTACTCAAGTATTGAAAATATGGGTATCATCGCTTTTGGAACAGGAATTGGGGGTTTGGGAGCCTACGGAGCCATTTTGTGTTTGATTCATCACAGTTTGATAAAATCTTCTCTATTTTTAACATCAGGTAATATCCTGCTTGGATATGGCAGTAAACTAATTGAAAAGACTGGAGACCTTGCCTCTCTAATGCCCAAAACACTCGTCGCCTTTTTTGCCGGATTTGCCGGGATTTCAGGCTTCCCCCCATTTGGCATATTTATCGGTGAGATGTTTATTATTGTCGCTGCTTTCCGTACCGGTCATCATATCGTTGCCGTTATTTTTATTATCAGTCTTTGTGTTGTTTTTGCCGGGTTTGCCAATCAAGTGATGAAAATCAGTTTTGGTAAAGTGGATAAAGGCACAAAGATAAAAATAGAAGAAAAACTCAGCATGGTTTGGCCACAGTACATACTTCTTTTTACCTCACTCGTTCTGTGTCTGTGGATACCGGATACGTTATATAAAACAATCATGGATGCTGTTTCTGCTATCGGTGGAGGATTTTAAATGAAAACAGGGTTTTTAAAAGTTTCAAATGGGTGTGCGGTACTCAGAAGTGATATTCCGCAGTTGTCATTTGGCGATTTTCGTAAAAACACCTTGAATATCGTTAAAGAGGGCGGGAAGGTTATCCATTTTTTCGCATATAAAAAGGATACAACAATTAAACTTTTGGTTGTATTGCGTACCACTGAGCTCCTAATGGCCGAAACAGATGCTCCCGAGTCCTATCCCTCTTTTACCAACGAATGTGAGCCGTTTCACCTGTTCGAGAGAGAAATTGCCGAACAGTTCGGTATCAAACCGGAAGGGCACCCTTGGCTGAAAATGGTTCGGTATCATCCAAACTATGCCGGGAAACCCGATGTGTTTGGCAATGACTACACAGAAGATATTCCGGGTAGATATAATTATTACAAAGTAGAGGGAGAAGAGGTCCATGAAGTTGCTGTGGGTCCTGTTCATGCAGGAGTCATTGAACCGGGGCATTTTAGATTCAACTGTATTGGAGAAAGGGTATTTCATCTGGAAATTCAACTGGGATATCAGCACCGGGGAATTGAAAATCTTTTGACTCATATTAAAAATAAACGACTGCCGATCGTTATTGAAAGTATTGCGGGTGACACCACCGTCGCCAACGCGACTTGTATGGCACAAGCGGTTGAAGCACTGACGCAAGTCAAGACCGATAAAGGATCTCAAATTATCAGAACCATTGCCCTGGAACTGGAACGAATTGCAAATCATACCGGAGATCTGGGCGCCTTAAGTGGCGATGTGGCATTTCTACCCCCCGCCAATTATTTTGGCCGCATGCGGGGTGATTTTTTAAATATGACACTACTACTCTGCGGAAACCGTTTAGGCAAAGGAGTGGTTAGACCGGGTGGTGTCCGATTTACCATCGATGATGAGATCAACAAAGAGCTCTTGAGGCGAATCAATGAACTTGAACCGCAAATGCAGCATGTGATCAATCTTCTATTTGAAACCCCCAGTGTCATGGCTCGTTTCGAAGGATGTGGCAAGATCAGCCCGGATGACGCTGAAAAGCTGGGATTTGTCGGACCCGCCGGCCGAGCCTGTGGAATTCAATATGATGCCAGACGGGAATTTCCAACAGAATACTATCAAAATATTAAAATACCTGAATTTAATGAACCCACCGGTGATGTATACGCCAGAGCAAGAGTCAGGGCAGATGAAGCGATGCAGTCCATCCGGATGATAAAAACACTCCTTGAAAATAAGATTGAAACCCAACCTGTCGATTTCGGGAATTTCGATCTTGCGCCAGATTCATTTGTTGTCACTGTAAATGAAGCATGGCGTGGAGAATTATCCCACTGTATTTTAACCGATGAAAAAGGGAAAATAGCCCGTTACAAAATCAAAGACCCTTCTTTTCATAATTGGAATGGTTTAGCAATGTCACTGAGAGATACCGGGATTTCTGATTTTCCTTTAAACAATAAAAGCTTTAATTTGTCCTACTGCGGATTTGATCTTTAATAATAATGAGAGTTTTGAAATGCTCAGTACGCTAAAAAATAGATTTGAACAGGGTTATAAGACAACAGGTTACCCCAAAACTAAAATTGAGCTTGTTGATCGATACCGCGGGCTTCCAGAGATTAACAAAGATGCTCCGAGTGAAATCATTGAAAAATGTGCCTCTGAATGTCCTCAGGAGGCCATAGATGCCAAAAGAAAAGTGATCGATTTAGGACGCTGTGTATTTTGCGGAGGATGTGAACGATTATCAGAAGGGAAATTCGTTAAATTCACCCAGAATTTCGAAACTTCAACCGCCACGAGGGATCACCTTTTTACAGATGGGAATCTCCCTGCCTTAGCCGAGCACTCAAAACAACACTTCAAAAAACTATTCGGCCGGTCACTGCAATTACGACAGGTTTCTGCGGGTGGCTGTAACGCCTGTGAAGCAGATTTAAACGTGCTGGCCACCCCTTTCTTTGATCTGGCCCGATTCGGGATCAACTTTGTTGCCTCTCCTCGTCATGCCGATGGAATCGTCGTCACCGGACCCATTTCCAAAAATATGAAAACAGCTTTAATGACAACTTTTGAAGCCATCCCCGATCCCAAAGTGGTTATTGCCGTTGGTAGCTGTGCAATATCAGGAGGTCCATTCAGAGGAAGTCCAGAGATTACCGAAGGTCTGGATTCATTAATTCCGGTTGACCTGTATATCCCCGGTTGCCCTTCCCATCCTTTAACCAATTTACATGCACTGCTGAACTACTTCAAATAGGAATATGAGTCAGTAGTGTCCGGTTAGGTTAATGCAGGAGCTGGAATGGGATCCCTGAATCGTGCTTTTAATTCTTATGCTAAGAATCAGGGATTCCATTTCAGTGAATATTCTGCAAAAACCTAACCGAACATTACTGAATATGAGTACCTTAGTTTTATTTTCTACGCTTTTTTAGTACCTTAACAAATTAGTCCGTGGGTGCCTCTGAAAATTCAGCAGGTATCATGGCTGTTGGTAATAGGATAGTTATTGTCGTACCTTGGTTGAGCTGGCTTTGCACCGTAATGTTACCCCCATGATTTCTGATAATACCTTGAGAAACCGAAAGACCAAGTCCGGTGCCTTCCCCTTCCGGTTTCGTCGTAAAAAAAGGATCAAATATGGCGGCGAGTTCTTCTTCCGGTATTCCTTTTCCGGTATCGGCAAATTTTATATTAACAAAATCACGGTTCTTCGATATTTCAATCGAAACCGTCAGAGTTCCATTCTTTTCCATGGCATCCAACGAATTCAATATGACATTCAAAAACACTTGAATCAATTGCTTACGATCACCAAAAACCTGTGGTAGTGTGTCAGTAGTATTAGAATTAATATTGATTTTTGACAGAATGATCTGATTGCCGGCAAGTTTCAGGGTTTCGTTAATAATTCCATTAAGATCCAATGATAAAGATTCAATTTCACTCTCTCTGGCATAATCAAGTAGATTTCTAACAATTTTCTGTGCTCTATCTGATTCGCTTACCAGATCATTCAACATATCCAATCGCTCTTCGACCTCCAGATCATCAAAATCCTCTTTAAACACCGAAGCAGTTAGGACGATATTATTCAACGGATTGTTTAATTCATGCGCGATCCCAGCTGTTAACGTTCCGATCGCCCTAAGTTTATGAGACTGAACCAGCAACTCCTCACGATAGATTAATTGCTGCATCATATGATTCATGGCGATCGCTAGACTTGAGAATTCATCATTGTACTTCCGTTTTGGTAAAATGGGAGTATAGTCACCGTCTGAAATACGCCGGGTCGCATCCATCATGCGCTTCATCGGCCAGAGAACCTGGCGAATCATAAATATTGCAAGATAAGTAATTAATAACAGTAATATAATCAGAAAAATAATCGGTATTCGCTTGGAAATATCAAGCATAGAATTGACCGCACCCCTCTCTTCAGCTACCAGTTCTTTCGCCATGGTTAACATCTTAGACCCATGTTCTCTTAATTTAATTTCAATCTCACTTTGCTGTTTATTTGAAAAGTCGGATCTCAGGCCGGACAATAATTCTTCATAACGGATCAAATGATTTCGAATTCTTCCAAATTCCTGTTTTCCCAAAACGGTTAAAAAGTTGTTACGTTCTTTCTTCAAAATCTGCCCTGCTTTGTGAACATGACTCAAGGCATCATCCAGATTGGTATGGTACAAGAAATAGTTTTTTTCATACCGCCTGGCTTGCTGAATTTCAAAACCATAAGTGTCAGCAGCCTCCAAAAAATATAGTTTTTTTTCAACCTCAGAGGTGATATATATGGAAACGATCACAATTCCCATACTTATGACAAACCAAAGGACGAACCCCAATGACAAGCGGGTCATTATTGAAAAAGAGGGTCGATTTTTTAATAACTGCTGTGCTTGGCTCGCAAAGTCTGGTTTCAGTATGTGATCAATTTTCTCTTGAATTACCATCGTTTCCTTTTTGTTCAAAAGTTATATACAACAGCGCCCAGTTAAAATACGATTCTGCCAAATAACGGTTCCTCAAAAAAACCTTAATCTGTTTCTCTGAATTCAGGTGGCAACACGGGTAATACTGACCTTTCAATTATCGAACATCACTTTCCTTGATTAATTGTTCTATTTGCAAGCATTGTAATGACAAAAATTAAAAGGAATCATTCATTACCATAGCAACTTAAATTCATTTTGTTTTAATACTATTATCTCAGAAAAACCCAGTAATGTCCGGTTAGGTTAATGCAAGAGCTGGAATGGGATCCCTGAATCGTGCTGATAAGAATTAAAATTGAGCTTTTTAGTGAAGCGCAGCGAAAATAAGCCTTGTTTGAGTTCGGTACGAACGAGTTTGGCGTTTTTTCGCGAAGCGAACATAGAAACTCTTTTAATTCTTATGCTAAGATTCAGGGATTCCATTTCAGTGAATGCTCTGCAAAAACCTAACCGGACATTACTGAGAAAAACCCTTCAAAAATTATGTGGGTTCACAATAATGTCCGGTTAGGTTAACCCCTTTTTTCTGTCAACTATGATTTCTTCTGAAGGCATTCATTGAAGATGTTTCGATGGCATAGACGGCAATTTTCTAAATCAAGCTGAACATTAATCGTTGAAAGTGCGTCGGAAACTGAATCGAAAATATTATCTTTTCCAATAATACTCATATATTTAACTTGATCTAGTATTTTGATAGCCTCTTTTTTTATCCCAACCAGATATAAACCACCTCCTTTTTTCTGCAATTGATAGGCTTGTTCTGTCAGCATATTAGCTCCTGCCATATCGATGAAGTTTATTCCCTCACCCAGAATTAAAATATGTTTATAGTGCAGACCGTATTCCTTAATCTTTTCAAGTTTTTCCTCCACATGTTGAACCGCACCAAAAAACAGCGAACCGTCAATACGAATGATTTTCAATTGGGGACATTCAACGAGAGTCTTTCTCTCAAGATTGATGAGACGTTGCCGGGGCTCATCAGGATCAGGAGCCATATCAAGTATATTGGGTTTGGCCGTCCGGTTTAAATAAAAGAACAATGAAAACAAAACCCCGCTATATATGGCAAATTCCAGATCTAAAAACAGCGTAGAAAAGAACGTCATCATTAGAATAATCGTTTCAACTCTACTTGTTTTTATGACGTCTTTAATATGCTTAAACTCGATTAAATTATAAGCGACCAGTAAAATAATTCCACCCATCGAAGCGACAGGTAAGAATGCCATTAAAGGGGCTAAAAAAATTAAGATAAGCAGTAGAAAAAAGGCAGAAAATATAGCTGAAAGAGGTGTTTTAGCACCCGATTCAAAATTAATCCCCGTTCTCGTGAATGAACCAGACCCTGCATAGCTTGAAAAAAAACTGCCGACAATGTTGGATAATCCTTGTCCGATGAATTCTTGATTACCATCTACTTTTTGGTGAGACAGAGCGGCAACCGATCTGGATATCGAGACCGCTTCAATTAATCCTAATAAGGCAACTGCGAAGGCTTTCGGTGCCATTAATCGTATTGAAACAGCTGATAAATCCGGTGAACTTAACGGTGGTAAATATGCTGTAATTTCTCCCACCATCCGAACACCGTGATCTTCCCCGCCAATCATCATACTCAACAAACCCGCTATTAACATCGCCAGTAGTAATACCGGCCCTTTGGGGATAATTAACTTTATGATAATTGCCGATACCAATGTTGTCACAGCTATAATCAATGCGTAGATATTGACGGATCCCCCGTTTTGAATAACAGCTAACCAAGTATCAAAAAAAGATTCCCCCCTGGGAACGACAATCCCCAAAACATGTTTGATTTGGCTGGTGGCAATCAGCAACGCCGCACCAGCAGTAAAACCCATAATAACATTAGGAGAAACAAAATTTACCAACGCCCCCAAACGAACCAAGCCAAATCCAAATTGATACATACCTGCCAGGAAAGTTAATGTCAGGACCAATTTAATAAATTCGACAGAACCCGGTTCTGCATACTGGCTGACTGCTGTAAAAACCACAATGGAGATAGCTGTGGTGGGACCGGATATTAAATGTCTGGAAGAACCGAACAGTGCGGCAATGATCGGGGTAACCATCGCAGTGTACATACCGTACTGTGGAGGCAAACCGGCAATCATGGCAAAGGCAACTCCCTGGGGAAGAACGATTACAGCCCCAGTCAGACCGGCAATAATATCAGATTTGAGATTCCCTACAGTGATGAACGGTTTCCAAGATAAAAAAGGGAATAGTCGAATAATCCACTCAAGCTTCATCATATGGTAAATCGCGTTTTAGAACCAATGATCTGTAAAGTCACTGTTTGAATTTAATGAAAACGTTTTTGATATCAGAAATACCATCAGCCGCATTTCTGATCACGGATGTGATCTCTTTTTGTTTCTTTTCAGGTGCTTTTATTTCAACCGTTAAATCACCTTTTGAAGCCGTTATATGATACACCAGGGACGTATCGATAAGTGTATGCATTTCAGATATCAAAGCCAAATCATGCAATTTTTGCTGGGATTCAGCGGTTGATCGAAAACAGGGTTGTTTTACCGCATTCGAGATGATATCTGCCGCGCAATCCA
>Ga0307989_1001848_pt1 | contig 10614 bp, 12 predicted proteins | sample EllFjometagen185_FD_203164 | JGI IMG/M metagenome (GOLD analysis project Ga0307989, IMG submission 203164) | Marine microbial communities from Ellis Fjord, Antarctic Ocean - #185 | ecosystem: Environmental > Aquatic > Marine > Unclassified | place: Southern Ocean | collected 2014-10-08 | reverse complement strand
CCCTCTTTGAACATCTGTCGAGACTTTGTGCGCCCCGGCTCGTCATAATCCAGCCAAAACTGAACCTTCTCAATTTCTAATGGGAGGCCCTTCGTTAATCCGGATACTGCCATTGAATTTTTATATAAAAATGAATCGAACGGACCCTCAAATACTGTTATCGGACTATAGAAACTAATTGTCAGGATATTGAATATATTCGATATACTATCCAAATATTCTACATCTTTGGTAACTTCTAAGCCCAGAAGGCCATATATTTTATTTAATTTATAAGTGAAATATTTGCTACCAGAACTGCTGTACAGCTTCCTGGTCACATAGCCTATGACATTTTCCGCGGCATCCATATTGAAAATTATGACGGAATTCTGCTTCCGGTCATATGCAAAATAATCAAAGTATGTTTGATATCGTCCCCTCAGATATTTTTCTGCGGGTGTTCCTGCCACGTCAACAAAACCCAATTTATCCATTATATAAGATCGCTTTAATGAGGCTGAGTCTATTATTTTTTTGTCAAGAACGTCAACCGACATGCGTGTCAATTTTTGGAAATTTTTATTGTGGATACGAAATCTTAATAATTCTCCACTTTCAATATTACAAAACTCCTGGTAATCGGACAACAACGAATCCAGGGATCCATGCTGGCCACAATTGAAACAGTGATAGCCGAGGCTGTCAAAATATATATTGCCACGGCGTTTTCTAATATCTTCGGAATCTCCACAATAAGGGCAATTTATGGTGAACCTATCCATAAATGAAATCACTTCTTGTTTCTCTGCATTTTCGGGATATAACCCAATAAGAAGCTCAGAAAGCAATTCCCGAACTCTGTCCTCACTAATTTTAACATCTTTTAAAATATCTGCAGAGGAAAGTTTTAAGCTCTCCCCTGCAGATGATGTATTATGCATCAAAGAAATCGTCCAATTCGGAGTCCTCATCATCGTCATCGTCGTCTGCATCTGAAGAAGGTCCTTCTTTTTCAACATCCGTCGGAGGAGCTACATGTTTTGATTTATTCTTCTTGTCTTTTTTCTTCTTGTCCTTCTTCTTCTTCTTTTTCTTAGGTGCGTCTTCAACCTCGTCATCAACTTCGTCAATCTTCGTCAATGCGGCATCGAAAGAATTATCGACCTCCTGCGTAACCACCTTTGCTTTTTTAGTAGCAACTGTGCCGCCAGATTTCCTAAGAATGCCATCAAGGAGAGTGCCTCCAGGGATATTCGCTGTGATAGTATCAACTACGAATTGACGAATATCTTCCGTCCATGGTCGGAATTCATATTTCAAAAGATTCGGGCATGTATCGATAAGATACTCTAATGCTTTTTGAACACTCTTGGGATCTTTCTTGACTGGCTTACCGTTCATTAGAAATGGTTTTGGATTCGTTAAGAATTTAGAATCTGTATAGTTATTGAATTTTCGTTGCCCATCGTCGCTGGATACTTCTTTTACGTAAATGAACAATGGTAGGCCTTCCCAGAGATCAAAAGGATTGTTCTCTTTTTCGCCTGTCAAATCGTTGTCCTTACTAATCATATCAAGTTTTTCCTTGATCTGTTGGCCAAACTGAAATACCTTAATCTTGCCTACCATATCTGGGGCGTGATTGTCTTCCAAGATTTGAACCATGGCGTAATAATTTGTCTTACGTTTCCATTTTTTAGACATTTTAACGTCTGATGCGGAGTTGGATCCACTCAATGCGAAATATGTTGATTTCAATAACGATGGCGTCTGGTCTCCAAGTGATGTGGGACAATCCACATATTTCTTTTCGCCTGTTTCGACATTTTCTACCCAGACTACCTGTTTGAGTATCAATGATTTTTCTGTGTCTTTTACATAGGGGATAAAACGTACCAGAGAAGTGTAAATATTTGCGGTGCCGTCTTTTGCTTTGGGGCTGTAGAATTCGGATTCTCCGCCTCCTGATTTTTTGATGATTTTTGAAGTATCCATATTGAGAATACTCTTCATCATTCCTTCCATAGAGCTCATAATGTTCCTTGTGATTTTGTTGTTTTGTTAAGCTTGTCGCTTTGTTAAGATGTTATTACTGTTAATTTCGAAAGATGTTTGAAAATTAGTTATTATTTTGTATCGTTCTTGCTGCCCAATAGGCATCCACACAGTCCTCAAATGGTTTGAGCCATTTGGTTCCCGGAGTGTTCTTAAATTGACTCGGGTCGTCCAGAACCAATTTACGTATCTTACATTTGGCTAATACATCGTCGACATCCGCATTTTCCAAATACGCCTGTATCATTTTCTCTTTATTAAAGGTGCCTTTTCCGGCAGTCTTCTTTATTGTTGTAGGGGGGTAAATTGAAAATGTTTGATCTATTTTGAATAAATATTCACGTAAGATATACTGATACCCTATCAATTTACTAAGTGATGATGAATTTGACATCTGAAATGCAAATCCTTCAATTGCCACATTGACCACACCATCGAATTTCCCGAAAGATTCCATAATGAGTTCCGCTAAATTAATGGCGTCCTCAATTTCACACGAGGGTTCGTCAGGTAATACATATACACCAAATTGGCCTGTAGCCTCCATTAATTTAATACAAGCTTGGGATCTTTTTGTTTGTTTCTTTAAATTTCTTAAATATACATCGTAATGAATATCAGTTTCAGATCTTTGACAAATTGCAGTATAATTAATACTCATGTCAATTCCAATACTAAGCATAATATCGTTTCGTTTCTATGTTGGTACAAACAAAATTTGCTGTGAATGTCCGGAATTCCGGGACGTTTGATGCAGCACTTAATTCCAATTCCGATAATCCTGAAAATACTACGTTTTGGTAATGTAAACTCATTGTCGTATATCCATAGTGATCCAATAATTGCAATGTCAAGTTTGGGATCCAAACCTCGGATCCTGGCTTGTATAGTGCCCAATATTCCTCGAAATAATCTCTCATTACAGAATAATTTAAATATGAATCCTTGGTTGCAAACGTCACTTCAATTTCCTTCGACATTTGCCTCTGCATATCAAATCCATTACGAAAGGTCTTTATGACACTTCGCTGAACCTGGGAAACGGTATCTACATTCAACGACGGCCAGGAAACAGACTGAATCGTGTAATTTATATAATCAACAAGGGACTTATATTCAATCACTTGACGCGTCAAAAAGGGCTTATATCTTCTTTCAATCTCCGGCGAAAAAAACATTTTCGGGAAATTAAAAATATAGTTCATATATCTTGAATTAAGCAGCATATCTTATGTGTTTTCGTTTGTTAAATAATCCGTCATTATACCGTTGATCTGTCCTTCAATACTTGCCAGCAATTCCTTCTGTGATATACTTATGTTAGTATGGGGTATACTACTTATGAAATTTTGGAAATTATCCTGAAGCTCCCGAAGTATCAATTCATTCTGTTCCATCTTGGCCAACTTCGAATCTATTAATAATTGTCGAGTTTCATAATTGACAGAATTATATAATTTATGGTCCGCAATTGGAGCCCAAACTCCAGAGTAGAATATCAACTCGAAATCTTTTTTATCGGTTGCGTTTCCCACCTCATCCGTCTCAATTTGTCTGTTCTCTATATTTATGGTGAAAGTTAGAACATCACTTGCCAAAATTTGACGAGACAGTCTCGAGTCTATTTTATAAAGTAGCTCTCCTTCTTTTTTGTCCAGGTTGATATTTTCCATCTTATTGTATTCCGAGATCTTGATCTTGGTACCGTCCGCAGTCGTGAACACCAAATAGAAATTGACATTTGCATTTTGACTCATGTCTGTGTACGGTTCCGGGACATTGGTATTTTCCGACATTTTATAGACTTTGAATTTTACAAAATTGTCATATTCCCCTATATATAATCTTGCCTCTCCCTGTCCAAAAATCAAATCAGATTTCAATAGGGGCTTGAGGTCAAATACGGTGTTGGCCGTATTCCCCGAATCTGCCGAAATTATAGACTGACTAATCTTATCAACAAACAAGGTTTCAACGCCTGTGTAAATGTCATTTATCTGCATTGGTAAAAATGTATTGTCTGATGCCAATGAATTTTTTAACATCCCTGAATTCAATGTATATAAATTGGGATTGCTGACACTCTCTTTTTCAGTCTCCAATAGAATTTTATTGACGACTCTTATGGGGTTGAAATCTATAGGGATATCCAATTTTTGCATCCACCTACCATATTTCCTTGCATTTGAGAACGTCAGTGAAGCTCGCCGGATTATTTGGGAGCTGTCAACTTTGTTAAATATTCTGACCGAATAATCTATCGAAAATGTCAAGGTATTTTCGTCCTTGACAACTGGCCGGAATATGAATGGCTTGTCAAATCCCTCTTCTTGAATCTGTGTAAATTTCTGGGTCATGGTCTCTATCATTGATCCACTATTTGGCCGCTGCTCATAGATTTCTAAATCATGGATGACCATATAGTTCTCCCCCTGTTCTGCCCGTTCCAGAATAAAATCTTCCAGGAAATTATCGTTATAGGTTGGGAAGATTTCAAAATAATCCCCATTCAAACTCTCCTGTATGACAGCAGCAACATTGACAAATTCATCAAAATGTTTAAGTTCAACACGAACCATGCCGGATGCGGAATCCCCCACATTGAGAGATGTTCGTAGAATTACCTGGCCATCTCTATCAACCTCTTTTTCTTTTATCTCATAGAACAATACATTGATCTTAGAATTGTCCCAATTAAAATCTTTCTTGAGGAAAATTCCATCAACAGTCGCAAATTCATCGGCAACCTGCGTATTGACATCTTTTATGTCCTTCAAGGATGGTATTTTAACCTCCAAATACCTGTCATAGACACGCTCTCCAAGAAGTATTGGGCGAGTGTGATACTTTATGAACTCATCGTCTTTTAGGTGTGCTATGTTCGCCAAATATAACTGATGGAACTCATTATCAACGAATGCAATTCGTAATATGAACCCGGCCAAGTCCGTGAAATTATACCCTGACTGCAAATGAACTTTCACGCTGTCATATGTAATATTAAGATCTTGGCTAATCGAATCCCACAGGTTTTCAAAGAAAAGATTTGCATGCTTTTGTTCAAAATATGAAATTGGTTTATCAATATCCATATGGGCCCACTTGCTTGCACTGATCTGTTGAACCGTTCTATCAAGGGCATTGCCAGTGAGCTGGCGTGTCTTGCGATAGTCCGTCAAATGATAATTAATGTAACTCATTGTGCCGGTGAAAGCATTCTTAACTCGAATGAAACTTAAATCGTCTGTACTAATAACGGTCGTATTGTACGTGAACTCAAGTAATGCGTACGGGGTTAATTGAATATATTTCGATGTTGATAGATCCATTTTATCTTATATTTTTATAAATACTTTAATTATATATCTTTACATTTAAAGTCCTACGGATACGTTCTTTGCTGTTCCTTCAATCCATCTGATATCTAATTTTGCAATACCTTTTATTTCTTTTGAATTGAACCTATACGTTCCCCCCACCAATGAATGAGGAAACCATACCACGTAGCCATGAATTCCATAAAATATGTCAAATTGGCCAGGGGTAGAATTGACCTGAGTTAGTATCTTACCAAGTTTTTTAATAACTGTCAATTGTTTTGGGGGCACTTTTTCGGCTTCAATTTTAGATGCTTCGCTTATATTTAATTCACTAAATGTTTTCATTTTAATATAATTTTTATTTGTTTGTATTCTTTTTTATCCACCTCAACGAGGATGTCAACGAATCCCAATTCTTGAAATGCTTTTGTTCGGTGTCTGCCATCCTCATACGTGACATATGAGTACCCTTTAATTTTGTTTGTCCGTATGAACACAGATGGAGCCTCAACTGTCCATTGCCTCAGTTGCTGTTTGTTCAGAAATGGAGTCCTCTCTATGAAGTCAAGAGCAGTTTGAATTCGACCACCAAGGGGCTTGCCTCTTCCGGCAGCGGACTCGGGTTCGTTTTGTTCAAACGAATCCACCAGCTTTTTCAACTTCACTTTCAACAGCATTCCAGACTTGTTTCGTATCTCATAATTTTTTGGTTCAAGAAAGAACTTCTTAATTGACTCAATATTATTTGAATGTTCCTCGAATGTCATCATGGTATTAATCTTTAAAATTGAATGAGAACTCCGTGGCTACATCATCAATAAATTTCATTGTCGCGTTTTTGCCAGCATTAATTGCACAATCAACAATGGACAAATCTTCGTCATGTTTATCATATTTTGCGCAGAACTTAGCTATTTCCGTTCCCCATTTCTTCAATAATTTTTTGGAATTGTCTTTCATGTCAATATGGGCATCCAACCATTCTAAATACGCTCCTGCAGCTTTTGCTGTTTTTGGTTCATAATTAGGATCAGAAAAATCTTCTTTTTCGAATAATTTGAAATGTTTCATAATTTCTTTCTTTTTGTTTTTAAAATTGAATGATGTCATAATGAAGTCCTATTCCAATTTGCCATCCAAATACTCCGTTGGTACCGCTCACACTTGTCCCAAATCCAGCACCAATATATGGCCCAAGGCCAACTCGCGAAACTTCTTTCCGCTGTATGAAATCAAGGTCGACCCCCTGTATATCAAATGTCAATCTCGGAACGGGTAATGTTGGCTTCACTCCCACTCTCAAATCTCCGGATTCCTCATCTTGATACTTATACATTGTCAATCCAAGTCGGAATTTATCGTTCTCGATCTTAGTTCCCATGCTATATATTTTATTGACTGTCGTGTCCAATCTAAATGTTGATTTACCTGACAATTCTCTATAGAATGATCCCGTTGTTTTATTATAGTTCCATGCAATATTATAAATGTATCCGTTCTCTGTCTCATTCTCAACAAAAATTGTATCTTTTAACAGTATGGTATCGCTCTTGAATTCAGATACTATTTTGTAGACCTCTAATAATTCCTGCTTGAATTGTTTTGTCTCGGCATACAGATCAGAATTCAATAATTTCAGTTCTTCCAGGTTACTGACAAATATACTCTTCTCGTATACTGCATTCCCGATGGCATCCTCTAATTTCAAAGTTTTTCCGGCATATGCCCGATTGTTCTGGTCATATCTGTATTGCAGTGACTCCATTGAATCACATTTTTGCATGAGTGTTACTATCAAAAGGGCGCAAACCACAGCCAGAGCCGTCTTTTGCACCCAATCTTTTTTGAGTATTTCTAATATTGTTAAGAATGTCATGTTACTTTTTCCTTTTGCCCCATTTTGTGATTGGTGTGATGTGATCCATTTCAAACTCCCCATCATCTAAGACGAAGTTCCTTGTTTCTTTGTTTATAGTCACTTCTATCTCTTTATATCCTCCTTCATCTTTTACATATCTGAATATAATTTTTGAATCCCCCGCAGATAATTTATATTCATCTTTCTCGGCATCGGCACCCACCTGAAAACTATCAAAATTTTCGTATTTTTCGTTCAAGGACTCTTCAAACTCTTTAAAATTTTCCATGCTTTATGATTTTTATTTTTTAGCAAATTGTTAATGGCCCGTATACTCCACTCGATGGATGTAATGGTAATGTCATCGCCAATTTTCTTGGTGGATCACACTTGCAAATTATTCTGGTGCATGTGATACGAACGCTGTTTATATAGTCAATCTGTAGGCTTGGGCCTGTTATTTTAACAGTCAAATTCATTGGCAATGCATAATTTCCGGTCGTGACGGCGGTTCGGTTTGCGGCATCAACAGACCCTCTCAAACTGCCTGCTCCGGCGGATGCATTGATATTTTCCTCTGTTGCAAATGACATCACACTACCTCCGTCAGTGGTATAGTTTCTGTGGACCAAATCTTCTGTTGGTGCTGCCGCAAATACATTATCTGGATCTGGCAAACCCATTAATGCATTTGCCACGGTTAAATTTTCTGTTGCTTCGACTGCTGCCATATCCACTTCGTTATTCTGGAACGTCCCCTCGCCGTTGTATACCTCTACAGCATCACGAGATAGGGAAATTGAGCGAATTGCATATCCAGGATATGTCCAAATATGATACCAACTTTGTATCTCGAACTGATCCGTCGCTCCATTTTTATAATATTCTGTGCATAATTTTGACAATGCATCTGCGTCCATGGCATACAGTAGCAACCACCAATCACTCAGTGGATATAAACTGAATGATAAGTTGTGCGTAACTGTTTCCGCTAATAGATATGGATTTGACATTTATATTTTATTTATTTTTATGGTGTAATTGGACTTAGTAATGGCTTGACAACTGTGCTACATCCTGAATTTATTGGATGTGCATATAATTTCGAATTTAATATTGTTGGTATGGCGACCGTACTCTTGAACTGCATGTATACTGTGGGGCCAAAACCTTGATGTGTGCTGTAGGCAGATTCCAAAATTCCATCCAATATTCTACACCAAACAACATAGAAGGTATTGCCGGATAATGTTGAATCTATCCTTGCGATCCACTGACCGAAATATGACATGTCATCAATTATGGCCTGTGGAATTAGTGTCGGGGAAATTGCTCCATCCGTATAATCGATTCCTGGCCTGGCCAGTTGAGCGCCAGCCAAATAATTTACCGTATATAGATTGTCATAGTCGCTTGGGTTGGGCTGAAAAACATAAAACATCCAATCAAACCCGCTATAGTCTCGAGGTCCGAAATTTGCCACATTGTTCAGTCTGTATTCAATATATGTTGCCATGAGTTCTTAGTTCTAATTTTTTAAGAATTTAAATATGTTTCTACTGTGTTGTTTGTTAGTGTCGGATTGTCTGCCGCTACATCCCATTCTCCGTCTGCAAATGTTCCTGTCAATGCATATACCAGCGTGCTTGCATCTACCTTTGTGATTTCCGGAAGATCCGTTGCCACATTTTCCACTCCTGTGCTTGTCTCCGTGAAGAACGAATCTGTATGGATGTCAAAATATACATGATCATATGGGCCGGTCACTCCGGATGAGATATCCAGATACGTCACTTCGTTTTTCAAGTCAATTAATGCTCCATCGTGATTTACAATCGAGTCATTGACACATATATATGAATTATATCCACTTGGTACAAACCATACTGAACACGTTGGTCCAGGACTGCATACCATTGTATATCCCTCTGTAGATGCGGTATAGCCACCAACACACGAAGGCCCTGTAGCTACTGCAGTTGATACCGAAGTTGGTACCACGACAACTGGTGGCGTGTCGGGGATAAATGTTATTGGCACTCTGGAATCTGGAACCACACTTGGACATGCATCTGTCACAAACGCCAGGCCACTTGGCCCAACCACCACATTCGGACAAAACGCAATTTGCCAATCTTGATTATCCAAAGTTCTGGTCACCTTACATGTTTCCGTATCCACGAATTCTGTATGTAATTTTATTCTATATAATTCGGAATCTCCATATACCCACGAACTCTCCAACGGCAATGCTACCGTTGAACCAAACTGATGATAATCCACCGTTGTCAGGCCATTATAAATATCATAGACATCGTCGTTGAACATATCTAACATTGTTCCGCCAGATGCTAACCAATTTATGCCTGTGAAATGTGAATCCACATCCCCAGAACATGGTCCTGCTGGGCCCGTTGCACAATCCATTATGAGTTCCCCGACTTCCAATTTATAGTCTACGGTGACCCATTCCGGATATCTATAGACATCCTGCAAATCCCACTGAACTATCCTTGGTCTTTTGACTGTGTCAATTATTTTCACAGCTTCCGGATGCTCCGTTGGTAACTCAATTGTGATGTTTGGAATCAGTGGCATCAACTTCAATTTTATAACTATTGGAGGAGACGCAAGTCCCGTCACATCCGTCGAAAATAATCCCAGATAGTATAGGCCATCAGAATTTGGAGGTGTATCATTTGTCCATCTTACTGTGACATGACTATCTCCTCCTCCATCAGGAAATGTTCGTAACTCAGTGCCAACCAAAACTCCATCCACCACAAAACTTGACTTTCCGTCAGTGTGCCACCAAAAACTATCAACTCCAGTCGATCCGGTAACTTTGAAGGTAAGATCTTCACCTACCTTATGACACTGATTAATTAATCTTATTGGTCCAATATTTCCCCACTGATCCACCAAACTGCATGGGCCAGTTGGACAAGTCACTCCGGGAGGCGCCGTATATCCATACTCTCCTGTGATTTCAAATGTTGTAGCAACAACAGAAGAGGATACCAATACTTCTATAAGAACTACCTGTACACATGTCAATACTCCATCAGTTCCCTTGACATTTACTTCACATCGAAGTTCTCTGACAGTTGTTGTTGGGAACAGGTCTGTTGGCTCATGCCATTTGACCGTACACTGTTCGCTGGTGGTCGAAGAACTTGTAATTTCTCCAAGCTCTTTTGCCGCCGTCTGTATAATTGACCAATTAAATGTCCAATTCAGGGGATCGACATTTTCTCCACTACTCTTTTTGACAGAATAAACAATTTCTGTATTCGCTACTGCATTTACTCTCATTTAAATATCATTTTAATTTTGCTGTATAATCACTGTCGGACAAACTGCGTCCTGAGTGATCGTCAATAATTCACAGACTGCGTC
>Ga0307989_1001847_pt1 | contig 10618 bp, 5 predicted proteins | sample EllFjometagen185_FD_203164 | JGI IMG/M metagenome (GOLD analysis project Ga0307989, IMG submission 203164) | Marine microbial communities from Ellis Fjord, Antarctic Ocean - #185 | ecosystem: Environmental > Aquatic > Marine > Unclassified | place: Southern Ocean | collected 2014-10-08 | reverse complement strand
CTGTTACGGTAACCCAACCGTAAAAACACCACATTTGGATGCAATGGCAAATGCCGGAGTCCGTTTCGAACGGTTTTATGCCGCCGCCCCGGTTTGTTCCCCAACCCGTGGAAGTTGTTTAACCGGACGCCATCCGTACCGTTATAATATTCCATGGGCAGGACGGCATGCTTTGCCAGCCGGAGAGATTACAATTGCTGAAGCATTAAAAACGAAAGGATATGCAACCGGGCATTTTGGGAAATGGCATGTTGGAGGATTAAGTAAAACAATTAATCAGAGCGAATTTCCAGGAGGACCATCGCCCTTTTCACCACCGTGGGAGAATGGTTTCGATGAGTGTTTTTCAACAGAATCTATGATGCCAACTTACAATTCGTATTACCAGGTTGGTGGCGATTTTGGGACAGATGATTATCGATACGTTCAAAACGAACCAGTTAAGAAGGGCCAAAATACAGGTGGTTTTCGTTGGAAAGATTTTTACTGGACAGGCGAAAATGAATATTTGAAAGACCCACCCGAAGGTGATGATTCCAAAGTTATTATGGATAAAGCACTGGATTTTATTGAACGAAAATCAGTAGAAAGGACTCCATTTTTAAGTTTGATTTGGTTTCATACACCACATACTCCGGTTGCTGCCGGAAACGAACAAAGAGCAAAATACCCGGAACAAGATATGCAAGGACAACATTGGTTTGGGGCAATCTCTGCAATGGATGAACAGATTGGCGAATTGCGAAAAAAATTGCGCGAGCTTCAAATTGAAGAAAATACAATTGTTTGGTTTTGCAGCGATAATGGTCCGTCTTATATTCATAATTATAATTCTTCGGGTGGACTTCGTGGTAAAAAGGCAGAGTTGTTTGAAGGTGGAATCCGGGTACCTGCCATACTGGAATGGCCCGAAAAAATTCAGAACCCTTCGGTTTCACAACTTCCGGTATTCACGAGCGATTTTTATCCAACAATCCTTTCCATTTGTGGAATTGAAATGAATAACCAGCCACAATTGGATGGGAAAGAGATGATCGATCTAATCATTGCTGGAAAAACGGAAAGACCAGATCCTATTATGTTTCAATCACCTGTTCCAAACCGCTTAAAAAAATCTAAAACCATCGATATAGAACAAATTGCGATCATTGATAATCAGTATAAACTAATAAGTATTGATAACGGTAAAACTTTTCAACTCTATGATTTGAATGATGACCTAACTGAAAGCAATGATCTTTCCGCAAAAAATGAAGAAATTGCAGAATCAATGATACTCAAATTAAAGGAGTGGCAAAACTCATGTAAAAAAAGTGCAGCCGGAAATGATTATAAAAAATGAATACTATGAAAAACATAAGAAAACCAAATAAACAGCGGATATTTGACGCAATCAATCATATTGAGAAGAGGGAAATGCCGATTTTAGAGATCGACCCGGATATATCACTAGTGAACCAAATATTGAAGAAAAAGCTTCCTATGCATCTCCATTCATTTGAATTGGAAGCGGAAGATAATTTTGAATTAAACCAAAGGATGGGTAACGATCTAATTTTTTTCGGACATGTTTGGCGTGTAGGTAGAAAGGAATTTTCAGATGATGACGGACGAATTCATTATATCGACGGAACAATAAAAACGAGAGAACAGTTAAAAGATGTTTGGTTTCCTTCGCTCGATAAGCTTGAGAAACGCCTTGAAGATCTTTGCCGAAAAGTGGATGGAACTGGGATGGGAATCTTATGTAAAGCGCAGACGCCAGCCTTTACCACTATGAGTGCAATGGGTTATAGTGATTTCCTATTGAATACTATAATGGATCCCGATTTTACTTATGACTTTATAAATATGATTCATGAATATTGTATGAAAGAGTTAGAAGTATTTCTTAAATATCCCATTGATGTAGTGCAACTTTCAAGTGGTTTGGTAACCAATACAGGACCAATGGTAAGCTACGAAGACCTTGAACCGTTGGAATTTAAATTTATTGAAGAGGAGATGCAACTGGCGAAATCAATGGGTAAAAAAGTACACTTTCATATTGATGGAAGAGTTGATGATATGATCCCACGGTTTTTAGAGATGGGTGCTGATATTTTGAATCCCATTGACCTATGCGCCGGAAATCAGGATATTTTTGCCATAAAAGAGAAATATGGTAGTCAAATCACCATCTCAGGAAATATTGATATTGAAGCTGTTTTAAAAGATGGGACACCTGAACAAGTGAAGGAAAATGTAACAATGCATATTGATAAATTAAAAAAAGGGGGAGGATATATTGTCTCTTCATGCCATAATCTGCATGAACTTGTACCAATTGAAAATTTTTATGCAATGCGAGATGCGGTTCTGGAATATTAGAATCTTGAATGGAGAATTAAAAATAATGAATAAATTAAAAATATACTTATCCCTTCTTATTGCGGCTTTTGCCTTTTCAACTATTTTTGGCCAAATACAACCTGAAAAAATCAAAGTTGCGTGTGTGGGTAACTCGGTAACATTTGGTTATGGGATTAAAAACCGTGAGATAAATTCTTACCCGGCTCAACTTCAAAAAATGCTGGGAGGAAATTACAAGGTTGGCAACTTTGGCAAAAGCGGGGCAACACTTTTAACCAAAGGACATCGCCCGTATATTCAGCAGTCAGAATTTCAGGAGGCTTTAAAGTTTAACCCACAGATTGTTGTAATCCATTTGGGATTAAATGATACCGACCCTCGCGACTGGCCGAATTATCGCGATAATTTTATTAAAAACTATTCAGCACTTATTGATACTTTTCGCAACCTGCCTACCAATCCACAAATTTGGATTTGTAAAATGACACCCATTTTCAGTGGTCATTCGAGGTTTAAATCGGGTACACGCGACTGGTTTTGGCAAATTCAGGAGAAAATTGAAGTCGTTGCAAAAGGGAAAACTACGAAACTGATTGACCTGCATACGCCCTTGTATTCGCGCCCCGATTTGTTTGCTGACAATTTGCATCCCAATTTCGTAGGAGCAAAGATTATTGCACGAACCATTTATTCTGAAATTACCGGCGATTTTGGCGGATTGAAAATGCCCAATGTTTTTAGTGATAACATGGTTTTGCAACGCGGCATTCCCATTCCGGTTTTTGGAACAGCCAATCGCGGCAAACAAGTTATCATTGAACTAGATAGTACAATAAAAATTGTAGATGCCGATGAACATGGCAATTGGAATATTGATTTTCCGGCTAAATCAATTGGTGAACCTTTTTATCTAAAAGTAACGAATACTGATACTACATTTTTCTTTCAGAATATTGTAATGGGCGATGTCTGGCTTTGTTCTGGACAGTCAAATATGGCCTTTCAGTTTAAACAGTCGGCACGTGCTAAAACAGAAGTTCCAATCGCTAATAATTCTTATATACGTTTTCTGAATATGAAAACTGCCGTTTGGCCAAAAAATGAAAGTTGGCCGGAAGCGGATTTGCAAAGGATAAACCGTTTAAATTATTTTGAAGGTAAATGGGAAGTTTGCTCCCCGGAAACAGCTGCTGGTTTTTCGGCGGTAGCTTATTATTTCGGACAAAAACTTCAAAAAGAGCTCGATATTCCAATTGGATTAATAATGAATGCTGTTGGAGGCTCGCCGACTGAAGCCTGGATTGACCGTAAAACACTGGAATTTAACCCGCAATTAGTTGATGTTTTTGCCAATTGGAAAAAAAACGATTTTGTTCAGGATTGGTGTCGAGAGCGGGCAACGATTAACATTAAAAATGCCTCAAATCCATTACAACGGCATCCTTTTCAACCGGCTTATTTATTTGAGGCGGGTATTTTGCCAATTAAAAATGTTTCGGTAAAAGGTGTAATTTGGTATCAAGGCGAATCGAATGCTCATAATATTGAGTTTCACGAAAAAATTTTCCCGACATTGGTAGAAAGCTGGCGAAACGTTTGGGGTGAAGATTTGCCGTTCTATTTTGTGCAATTATCAAGCATTAATCGTCCGAGTTGGGGCCATTTTCGTGATTCGCAACGCAGATTGGCAGAACAAATTTCAAATTGTGAAATGGCAGTTTCCAGCGATTTGGGACATCCAACAAACGTTCATCCAAAACAGAAAAAAGATGTGGGAGAGCGTTTGGCTTTGATTGCTTTATCGAATTTATATAACGAAAATGTACAATGGCAAGGTCCCAAAGTAAAACAAATCGCTTTCAATAAAAATAAAGTGGTGGTTGAGTACACTTTTGTTGAAAGTTTGAAAACAAACGATGGCAACCCATTGCGAGGATTTGAGGTTGCCGGAGAAAATGAAATGTTTTATCCCGCGCAAACAAAATTAAATGGAAATACAATTGAACTTTGGTCTGATGAAGTGCCGAATCCAAAACATGTTCGTTACGGGTGGAGCGCCTACACCGATGCAAATTTAATAAACGAAGCAGGATTACCAGCATCAACTTACACAACAGAGTTTGAAACAAAAAATGAAGTAATTAAATAATCCTCCGACCTCCTGAGTCGGTCACCTCCTTTAAAAAGGAGGACTTGTTAAATTGAACGGTATCGATTACGAAGCAAGTCCCCCTTGGCGAAGGGGGAATAAAAGGGGGATTGAAAATAAAAGGAACGTTTATAAAAAAAATAGAGATGAAAAAAATTAACGGATACGTAGCAGCACCTTTCACTCCGATGAAAGAAAATGGAGATTTGAACCTGGATTTAATTCCCAAATATGCAGATTTTTTAGTAAGAAATGGTGTTGATGGAGCATTTGTATGTGGAAGTTCTGGGGAAGGTGCTTTGTTAACCAGAGAGGAACGAATGGCAGTTGCCGAAAAATGGGTGGAAGCTAGCGGCAAAAAATTGAAAGTAGTGGTGCATACAGGTGGAACGAATTTGCGCGACCAGCAAACGCTGGCTGCACATGCTGAGAAAATTGGAGCTTTTGCTGTATCTGCAATGGCTCCCGCATTTCTCCCTCCAAAACGTTCTGAAGAGTTTGTGGCTTATTGCAAGGCTATTGCTTCTGCAGCCCCCGGGTTACCTTTCTACTACTATCATATTCCGCCATTGAATGGATTTAATATGTCAGTGGTGGATTTGTTAATGGTCGCAGACCAGGAGATTCCAAATTTTGGAGGTGTAAAATTCACCGATTTAAATATGTTTGAATTTGAGCAGTGTAGATTTATCTCAAATGGAAAATATGAGATGTTGTGGGGGGCAGACGAAATGTTTTTTGATAGTCTGGCATATCTAAATAAAGGAGGAGTTGGAGGAACATATAATCATTGTTTCTCTTTGTATAAGAATATGGAAATTGAATATGCAAAAGACAATATTGATGTTTGTCGGACTTTGCAACATAATTCTCATCTTTTTATCAATATTCTTGGTAAGTACCGAGGCAATATCGTTTGTGGAAAGAGAATTATGAAGTTCCTCGGTTTAGACTGTGGACCAAACCGACTTCCATTGCAAACCATTTCCGATAAAGAAGAAATTACAATAAAAAATGACTTAGAAGCGATTGGCTTCTTTGAATTTTGCAACAAGTAATATATCCAATAAACTTTAAACCATGAACTTAATGTTCCGTTTTATTATTCTGCTTTTTGCACTTCCGTTTTTGGGAGTTGCACAATCAGACTATCAAAATAATTTTAGTTGGTTGGAGAGTGTTGAAATCCCGCCACCACCACATGCAAAAAAACAGTATGGACTGGCTTCTCCGTTTGCAGGAAAGTCGGGAGATGTTGTAATTGTAGCTGGAGGTTGTAATTTTCCCGATGTTCCTGTTGTTGATGGAGGTGCCAAAAAGTACTACGACAATGCTTTTGTTTTAATTGAAAAAGACGGGAATTCGAAGTGGCTGTATGGGATGAAAATTCCGAATGAAACGGCTTATGGAGCCTCAGTGAGTTTGCCGGATGGTGTTTTGTGTATTGGTGGAAACAATAGTCTGGAAACATTTAGGACAGTTTTTTTATTAAAGTGGAACAAAAAGAAATCGGAGCTGGAAATTGAAAATTGGCCGGAATTGCCATTTCCGGTTACACAAATGGGAGCGGCTTTAATTGACGAAGTGGTTTATGTAGTTGGTGGCCAGTCAGATGGAAAATTGGAGAATAAGTTTCTTTCACTTGATATTTCTAAAATGGGAACAAATGAATTTCAATGGAAAGTATTAGATGATTTCCCTGGCCCTGCAAGACTACAACCTGTTGTTGTAACTCAAAATGCAGCTGAAGAAAAACATTTGTATGTTTTTAGTGGTTCAAGTTTTCCTGAGAATCAAAACAAGCCAAGTGTTACAACAGATGGTTTGGAGTTTAATCCGAAAACAGGCAAATGGAGTAAAATAGATGAAATTGCTCCTAATGGTTACCAACCATTTTCATTGCATGGCGCCAGTGGATTTCCGTTAGGAATGAACCACATTCTATTTATAGGTGGAGTAAATCACGATACTTTTTACGATGCCTGGCAAAAAGAACGGGAAGGTAAATTGGCAAACGAGAGTGGAGACACAGCAGCAATAAATCAGTTTAACGGTTGGAAAAAAGAATATTTGTCGCACAAACCGGTTTGGTATAAATTCAACAAGGAGGTTTTGGTTTACCATACTTTAACTAATAGCTGGACAGTTGGTGATGAGTATCCTTTTCCTGCTCCGGCTGGTGCAAAAGTTGTTGAATGGAAAGATGGTTGGCTGATTATTAATGGCGAAACCATGCCCGGAATTCGTTCAGCAAAAGTATATTATGGTGAACTAAAAGCAAGTCCAAAGTTTGGCTTGTTAAATTGGATATTGTTGATTGCCTATTTGGGAGCGATGCTTTATTTGGGCTACTTTTTTATGAAGCGTGAAAACGGTACCGAAGACTTTTTTAAAGGTGGAGGCCGTATTCCATGGTGGGCTGCCGGAATGAGTATTTTTGCCACTATGTTAAGCGCCATAACTTTCATGGCAATTCCAGCTAAGGTGTTTGCTACCGACTGGAAATATTTCCCAACGGCAATTGCTATTCTGATAATGGCTTTTCCTGTTGTGAAATATTTTTTGCCCTTTTTCCGAAGATTAAATGTAACGACCGCCTATGAATACCTTGAAAAACGTTTCAACTACACCACAAGGTTTTTGGCCAGTTTTGTATTTATCATTTTTATGGTGGCTCGGATGGCTTTGGTATTGTTTTTACCATCGCTGGCTCTAACAACGGTTACGGGAATTGATATTTACACTTGTATTGTTTTGATGGGCGTAATCACTATAATTTATTGCACGATGGGCGGTGTTGAGGCCGTTGTTTGGGGAGATGTAATTCAGGGGTTTGTACTTCTGGGAGGTGCTGTATTAGCCGTTGTTTTTCTAATTAACGGCACCGAAGGAGGATTAGGTAAATTGATTGAAATTTCAGTGGATAACAATAAATTTACGATGTTCGATTTTGCCTTTAGCTGGAAAAGTGCAACGCTTTGGGTAATTCTATTGGGTGGTCTGGCAAACAACCTGATTTCATACACTGCCGACCAAACAGTTATTCAGCGCTATCTTACAACAAAAGACGAAAAATCAGCAGGGAAAAGTATCATTATGAATGGTATTTTGAGTGTTGTTGTATCGCTGGTTTTCTATTTTATAGGAACGGCGCTTTACTCCTATTACAAAACACAACCGGGTGAATTGAATTTTGTGATGCAAAATACTGACGCTATTTTTCCACATTTTATCATGTCCAAAATGCCGGTTGGAGTTGCCGGATTATTAATCGCAGCTATTTTCTCCGCAACAATGTCAACGGTTTCATCCAATGTAAATTCGCTTTCTACCACTTTTACATCCGACTTTTACAGACACTTTTTCCCAGGGTCGTCCGATAAAAAACAGTTGAGAGTTGCCCGTTGGTCTGGAATTATTTTTGGTAGTATTGGTATTGGTTTTGCATTGCTAATGGCAACACTGAATATTCTTTCATTATTTGATTATTTCAATAAAATATTAGGGTTGCTGGTTAGTGGATTGGGAGCATTGTTTATTATGGGAATTTTCTTTCCGCGGATTAATTCACGCAGCGCATTAAGTGGCTTTTTTATTGGTACAGGGGTACTTTTATATGTACAACTCCAAACCGAAATTTCATTCTGGCTATACGGTTTCATTGGACTGACTGTAAGTGTTTTAGCAGCACTGATATTTAGTGTTTTTTCATCAAACAAAAAAGAAATTGACGGATTTACCTGGAAAACAGTTAAAAAATAAATAACGAATGTTACTCCCCGTTTCGGAAGTGTCTCGGTCGAGCCGTGCCACTGTCCTCAACTGTCCCCCTTATCTAAGGGGGACAGTTTGAGCCGCAAGACCGCTTGACGGACTGAGGCGAGAACGGGGGGTAAACTCAAAATATCAAAAAAAACATATACATCATGAACAAACAAACCATAAAAAACTACTTAGAAACCTATAAAACAGGTTTACTCGAAAATATTATCCCATTCTGGACAAAGCATTGTGTTGACTGGGAGGATGGCGGTTTTACCTTCTGTCTCGACCGTGATGGAACAGTAATAGACACTGACAAAGGCGTGTGGCAAACCGGTCGTTTTACATGGATGATTTTAACCATGTATAACGAAGTGGAGCAGAAAGAAGAATGGCTTAAAATTGGCAAACACGGTATCGATTTTCTGGAAAAGCATTGTTACGACGAAAACGGTAAAATGTATTTTATTGTTGACAAAGAGGGAGACCCAATTCGAATGCGACGTTATGTGTTTTCTGAATCGTTTGCTGCAATTGCTTATGCTGCTTATTACAAAGCTACCGGAATTGAAGAATACAAAGAGAAGGCAAAAGAGGCCTTCGATACTTTTTTGAGGTTTAACACAGAACCCGGATTAATTGCCCCAAAGTTTACTGAGAATCGGCAAATGCGCGGAATGGGCGGACCGATGATAGGAATAGTAACGGCACAAGAATTACGCAAAAATTTGGGTGATGAGTCGTACACCGACCAGATAACCAACTGGATGGATGAAATTCAGAAATATTTTCTTAATTACGAATACAAAGCAGTAATGGAAGTGGTTGGTCCCAATGGCGAATTGATTGACCATTTTGATGGACGTACCCTAAATCCGGGACATGCCATCGAGGGTTCATGGTTTATTTTACAAGAGGCAAAGTTGAGAAATAACAATCCTGATTTAATCAAGTTGGGAACTACTATGCTCGACTGGATGTGGGAAATTGGCTGGGACAAAGAATACGGTGGAATGCTTTATTATCGTGATGTAAAAGGACTGCCTGTGCAAGAGTATTGGCACGACATGAAATTCTGGTGGCCGCACAACGAAACGATAATTGCCACATTAATGGCGTATGAATTAACCGGTGATGAAAAATATGCCGAGATGCACAAACTCGTCCACGACTGGACTTTTAAACATTTTCCTGACCCGGAACATGGCGAATGGTACGGATACCTTCACCGTGACGGGCGAATTTCTGTTCCACTAAAAGGAAACATTTGGAAAGGACCGTTTCATATACCAAGAATGTATTTAATGGCTTGGAAGAGTTGTGAGAGGATGATTTGAAAGAATATATGTAAAAGTGGCATTAATGGAGTCTCGGATTAAAAGTGTTACTGTGTGAGAATTAAATCAATTAAAACTAACATTGACTCTTGGTTTATTAAACAATAAAAGTACTCCTGAAAAGGTGGAGTTCATGGCGGCTACCTCGATACTGACTTATTTGAATGAAAAGAACAGGAGCAATATCAGACTTACAAACGTGAATGGCAGTTTTATTGATGGAACATTATTTGAAGGCAGTGATTTGATTCGAGTAATTTAGCCTGGAAAAGGGAAATAATTGGAAAAATATTGGTTGAAAAAGTTTTCAAATATCATTGAACCCACAACAGCGAATTCCTCTATAAATGGAGTAAATAGCTTCAATAAAAAGTCCGGCAATTGTCGGGCTTTTTATTGTTATATCTTTTTAAAATTCATTCCGATAAATGATGACTAAGGTATTAATCGCTTTTCGAAACAGTCAAGGGTAATACAAGCGCCTTTTCCGGGTCTGTTACCTTGATCAAAGTTACTGTCTGCCTCAATGCGGGGAAGGGCGCCCTTGCCTTTATTCAAAATAGCTCAATCTCGATACGCCATAATTTAACCGGCGTGCCAGATAAAGTTCCCGAAACCTCGGGGAAGCCGAAATAAGTTCACAGGGCAGTGAAAAAATCAAATGACTTTATTCCAACAACAAATTGCAGAAATCAAAATCTTGGATATGCAACAAAAAGTTGGATGCTAAGTTAAGCTATGCAGCCATTTTTTTATTATTGTTTAAAATTTCAAATTCTTCTATAGTTTTATATCCCAAAGCAGAATGTCTTCTTTTTCGGTTATACCAGGTTTCTATCCATTTGAACAGGGATAATTTAGCATGGTCATGATTTTGATAAGTTTCATTATAAACAACCCCAACTTTAATTGTTTCGGATAAATAGTCAAACCTTAAAAACAAGTTACAATGTTGATAACCAGCTCATAACATCTTTTAATGAGTTTATAAATTTGCAAGCAAATACGTATCTTAGTG
>Ga0307989_1001846_pt1 | contig 10622 bp, 9 predicted proteins | sample EllFjometagen185_FD_203164 | JGI IMG/M metagenome (GOLD analysis project Ga0307989, IMG submission 203164) | Marine microbial communities from Ellis Fjord, Antarctic Ocean - #185 | ecosystem: Environmental > Aquatic > Marine > Unclassified | place: Southern Ocean | collected 2014-10-08 | reverse complement strand
AGATGCAGACCTATCTCAAAACGGCTGCGATTCAAACCGCTATGACTGCTCAGGTAATGCTATCAACAGAAACACCGTTTCGGGAAGATTTACATCAGCTTCGACCCCATCCCGGTTCGGTTAAAATGGCTCATTGGATCAGAACCTTAATGGAAGGATCGCCGCTGCGGGAAGCCCACCGGGATTACTGTATCGATGGCGAAATTCAGGACCCCTATAATATTCGCTGTTCAGCTCAAATTCTGGGAAGTTGCTCCGAACTGGTAGATGAGTGCCAGGAAACGTTAATAAGAGAAGCAAACAGTGTAACTGACAACCCGATCGTCCTACCGATCACTGAAAGTAGTAATGATACAGCGGATAAAAAATATCAAGGGCAATTCGTAGATATCGTGTCCGGAGGTCATTTTCATGGTATGCCAGTAGCCGTCCGGCTGTTTAACCTGATCCAGGCAATGGGAATAATGGCAGGGTTGACTAATCAGCGTTGTGCCAGGTTTGTCGATGACAATCGAAACAAGGGGCTCGGCCGGGATCTCAAATGGCCTGAGCTGTCCGAAGAGATCAAGGCGATATCCAGCGCCATGATGATGCCGGAATACAGTTCTGCCGCACTAGCCAACTCCATCTGGGGCGATGCCATGCCCAGCCACTTATTCAACATTCCTACCAATTCAGGACAAGAGGATCATGTCAGCATGGGAGCCGGTTTGGCCATCAGAATAATGAAATCGCTTCCCAAGGTGGCCAGTATCCTGGGAATCGAGCTAGCCTACATCAGTCAGGCCGCAGCGATTCGAAAAATCCTCTCCCATATCCCCTCAAAAATCCCGGTCTCAAAAGAGATCAGGAAGCACTTCGAAGAACTCAGCGGTAAATTCAACCAAAGAAGCAATCCACTTTGCCTCGATATTCAGGTCAAGGAAAAGTTCGCTATCGCCGAAGCCGACAGGAAGCTGAATCCCGTAGGGGAAGCGATTTTGGAACAAGTAGCCGATGTCTTCCCTCCAGTTAAAGAGGATTGCCAGATGTCAACAGGCCTGAATCAGCTGGCAGACATGATCTCAAGGGGTGAAATTGTTCGCATCGCTTCCAAATTTGTCCAGATTTTTTAATAGAATGTTAGATATTTGAAGATGGACAAAGCGTTGTCCATCCTACATTGTCTAATCATCATTGTTTATGTGATGTATGCAACTTTTTTTTGAATAATCTGTCTCATTTTTAAAAAAACAGATACCAAAACCCCTCCTAAGTTCCACTGAAATTATTCCTGTTTCTACAAAGTTGACGATCACCGTTAAATCTTCGAATTTTCTGTTTTCATAAAGGTTTACGCTTGACACCACATAAATAAAAGACCTATTTTATACGTTACCCAAGAATTCAATTTGACCCTTTGTATAAATAGTAAATTAGAAAGTGAGACGCAACAGTTTGAGGGTCTCGTTTTATTCGCACAATCAAATGCGCTGTTAAATCAATGCCGTCTAACAGTATTTTGATAGTGGATTGTCTTAAAAATCAAGGAGTCTGCTCTTGATAGCAGCCTTCTATTTTTTTTTAAAAAAGATATTCACGAAATTAAGGAGTAAAAATGCGTAACGTTTTTAAAATTTTGAAGTCAATATTAGTCATATCTGTCATTTTCGTTTTTGCAGGCTGTGATAAGGAACCTGATAAAGACATCAAGGTTGGAGCAATCATCAACCTATCTGGACCTGCTTCCACCTGGGGACAGTTTCATGCCAAAGGACACAAGGATTATTTTCGTTATGTCAACGAAGAAAAAAACGGCATTAACGGCCAAAAAATCAATCTGACCGTAGTGGACAGTGCCTACAAAGTATCTGAGGCATTGAAGTATGTGAAAAAATTTACCACCGATAACAAAATGGATATGATTGCTACTTGGAGTGCGGGTGCCGGAATTATGGCAAAACCGTTGATCCAACAGTATGAAATACCCAATATCAACTATTCTACCTACCAGGGAATTCTGAAAGATCCAGTTGATTATGTGTATCTACCTTTTGGTAGTTATGTCATGGATTCATACGCTGTACTGGAATACATTAAAAATATTCACAAAGGTTCAAATGCTCCAAAAGTAGGTCTTTTGACATATAACAACGCTTACGGAAAATCCATTCATGCTTCCAGTAAGGAATACGCTGCCAAGAACAACATTAATATCGTTGATATCGAAGAATTCCCACCAAAAGCCCTGGACCTTAATACCGAGCTGCTTCGATTAAAAGATAAAGGAGCCGAATACATTTTTGTTCAGAATCTTCCATCAGCTATCATCATGGCATTGCAGGCAGCTGATAGAGCAAAATACCAGGGTAAGTTTTTTGGAACCTGGACCTCAACAGATCCCGACTTCTTTAAAAGAGGAAAAGGTTTGATTCGAGATCGTGTATTTATGCAATTTCCTGGTTGTCTACCTGGCGATGACGTTGAGGCTATTAAAATTCTTGATACCCTCCGAACAAAATATGGATCCGTTCAATCATTTGATGCCTCCTACTGGGAAGGGGTAGCCATTGCGATGATTATGGAGCGGGCTTTCCAAAAGGCGGCTGACAAATTTGGTGAGGTCAACAGTAAAACCATCAATCAGGCATTGGAAACCTTCGATAATGAAGATATGGGTGGAATAGTTCCAAATATCACCTATAAAAAAGGTGATCATAGTGCTTCTTTCAAAGCACGGATTGTTCAAGTCCATGAAGATGCCACCTATACTCCTGTAACCAAATTCTGGACCCCAGGGAAAGAACAAATTACTATTTTGAAATGAAAGCATTTCGCAGCAAGCCCAGCATCTTCGAGAAAACAGGAAATGAGGATGTCAGTGCAAATCTGGAACTGACAGATTTGACACTTAAATTTGGTGGGATTACAGCCTTAAACAAAATCAATCTGAAAGTTAATACAGGCGAGCTGGCTGCTGTCATCGGCCCCAATGGGGCCGGTAAAACCAGTCTGTTGAACTGTATTACCGGTTATTATAAACCTCAAAAGGGAAGCATTGTCTTCAACGGCGAGGAGGTAACCCATTACCCACCCCACAAATTAACACGAGTCGGTGTCGGCAGAACATTTCAGAATATCGAACTGTTTGCCGGAATGACAGTTCTGTCAAATATGCTGTTGGCCCGCAATATCCATAGTAAATATAATCTGGGAATGGCCTGCTTTTTTTCAAAGGCCGTTCGTAAGGAAGAGGTTCAACATCGACTGATTTTGGAAGAGATTATCGACTTTCTCGAAATGCAGTCCATTCGAAAAGAGTTGGTCGGTTCCCTGCCATATGGTATGAGGAAACGAGTTGAACTGGGCAGAGCGTTAGCACTGGAACCCAAACTTCTGATTCTTGATGAACCGCTGGCGGGTATGACGCTTGAGGAAAAAGAGGACATGGTCCGATTTCTGGTGGAATTGAACAAAGCTTGGGGACTCACCATGATTCTGGTTGAACATGATATGTCAATCGTCATGGGAATTTCAGAAAAAGTCACCGTTTTAGACTTTGGTATGAAAATCGCTGAAGGAACACCTGATGTCGTTCAAAACCACCCACAGGTCATTAAAGCTTATCTTGGTGATTCAACAACAATTTAGTCGCAAAAACAGAAAACAGATTAATGAACAATCAAAACACGTTCCTGCAATCAGCCAATCAATATACACTTCCACAAATATTAGCCAAACAGGCACAATCCTTGGCAGGCCAGACTGCCATCAGAGGAAAGGCATATGGTATCTGGCAAACGCATAACTGGTCTGAGTATTTTAACTATACCCGGTTTACAGCCCTGGGTTTAAAATCGTTGGGAGTTAAAAGAGGTGACAACATTGGTCTGGTTTTGGACAATGAGCCGGAGTGGCTTTTCAGCGAACTGGGTGCCCAATCAATCGGTGCCGTTACCCTGAATCTATTCACGGCGGCGGTTGCCACAGAACTGATATACGGACTGGAAAGAGTTCACGCTTCCTGCGCTGTTGTACAAGATCAGGAACAGGTCGACAAACTGCTGGAAAGTAGAGAAAAACTACCGCTTTTAAAGCACATCGTCTACGTGGACCCAACCGGAATGAGATCCTATCAGAATGAACCGATGGTAATCAGTTATGCTGATCTGTTGGAAAAAGGAAAATCTCTGGATGCTGAACAAAAAGATCTTTTCGACGCTGAACTGAAAAAAGGGAAACCTGATGATACAGCATTAATGATCATGACATCAGGAACCACCGGTAAGCCGAAAATGGTAATGATGAGTCATAAAAATTTTACGACGATGGCCCAACAGTGGATCGAAGCGTCCCGGCTCCAGCCGGGTGACAACTGGATTTCCATCTCTCCTCCTGCCTGGATTGTAGACCAGATCTGGGGAGTTGGCATCACCTTGGTTGCCGGCATGATCATAAACTTTCCGGAAACGGTGGAAACGGTTACCGAGGACTTTAGAGATATTGGTCCTTCCATCATCATTACTTCTTCCAGGTTCTGGGAAGATCTGGCTTCGAAAATCCGGGTGAAAATCCGTGATGCCGGCAGAATTAAACAATTTTTCTACAATACGTCCCAAAAAATCGGAACCCGTATTATTGACCAGGAAACTGCTGGAGAGACCCCTTCAGCGTACTTGAGATTTCTAAAAAAAGTGGCCAATTTCACCATCTCAAAACCGTTACTGGACCGGATTGGCTGCCTACAATTCAAAGAGGCGTTTACCGGCGGACATCCCATCAGCCCTGAAGTCATTCGCTTTTTCCGCATCAATGGTTTAAACCTGAAACAGTGCTACGGAATGACTGAAACAGCAGGTATCTTTCAGGTACAGCCGGACGGAGAAGTTAAGCCGGAGACTGTCGGAAAACCCCTGCCAAAAGCGACCATCAAAATTGCCGATGATCAGGAAGTTCTGGTTTCCGGAGATTTCGTTTTTAAAGGGTATTATGAGAATCCGGAAGCAACCGCAGAAGCACTCCAGGATGGCTGGTTTTACACTGGCGATGCAGGTTATCTGGATGATAATGGACACCTGATGATCCTGGGCCGAAAGCAGGATATTATGCGGACCCAAGACAATGAGGTATTTTCACCCGATTTTATCGAAACCCGGTTAAAATTCAGTCCCTTTATTAAGGAAGCAGTGATTTGGGGGGAAGGAAAAGATTATCTATCCGCATTTATCAATATCGATTTCGAAAATACCGGTAGCTGGGCTGAAGAGCATAAAATTCCTTATACCACCTATACTGATTTATCAACTCAGTCCGCTATTGAGCAACTGATTCAAAAAGAGGTGAATGAAGTCAACACCTCACTGCCCAAGGCCATGCGGTTGTCTAAAATTATTCTACTTTACAAACTACTGGATGCCGATGACGAAGAGTTGACCCGAACCGGTAAGGTTCGACGAAAATTTGTTGCCGAAAGATACAAAGAACTGATTGAAGCTTTTTATACTGATAAAACTGAATTGGAAGTCAAAGGACAGGTTAATTATCGAGACGGAACTATTGGTGTGATCGAAAGCACCGTTCAAATTCTGTCCGTATAATCGTTAGGAGATTTTATGGAGTTTTTTCTTCATCTTTTAGTCAATGGCGTTTCACTGGGGTTTTTATACGCTTTATCTGCCCTGGGATTTGTCATGATTTTTAAGTCGAGTAGTATTTTAAATTTTGCTCATGGTGAACTATTGGCCTTTGGGGCCTTTTTATTCCTCGTTCTATCAACCTGGGCGGGGTTACCTATTATTTTGTCCTTTGTGTTAACCTTACTGGGCAGTTTTCTACTGGGATTTGTGATCGAAAGGCTTTTTTTGCGCCCTTTGATCGGAGAAGACCTGATTCAGGTGATTATGTTAACTGTTGGGTTGGCGACAATGTTCAAAGGACTTTTACTATTTATTTTTGGTGGCGATATTCACCAGTATCCAAAGTTTCTCCCGGACGAACTGACGCTTAAATTTGACGTTATCGAAATACCATCCGTCTATGTAGCGACTTTCATCATCGGCCTGGTGTTTCTCCTGTTATTTGGACTCTTTTTTAAGTACTCCTCTCAGGGAATCTACATGAGATCCGTCGCAGACAATCAGCTAGCGGCCATGTCACTGGGAGTTCATGTCAGGAGAGTGTTTGCACTATCCTGGGCGATTGCGGCTCTGGTAGCAGCAATGAGCGGGATCGTACTGGGGATTATCAACGGTATTAACGTCCATGAATTGAGCTCTATTGGATTAAAAGTATTTCCGGTGGTTATTTTAGGAGGCCTGGACAGCATCGGCGGAGCCATCCTGGGAGGAATTATTATTGGACTGCTGGAAACATTTACCGGCGGATATATTTCAACATCCCTCCGGGAAATCATACCTTATCTGGTATTGATTGTGATTTTGATGGTGAAGCCATACGGATTATTCGGACTGAAAGAGATTGAACGAGTTTAACAAACCAAAAGGAAAGTTGAGAAGGACAAATCATGCGGAAACTACATTTTCATCCCTGTGGTAATTTCAAAGAGTCATACGAAGAGGAATTGACCATTTTCGAGACTGACTTTGGCAGAGCCTGGCTTTTGGTCGGACTAGCGATTCTATTTGTCGTGGTTCCTCTATTTGCCAGCCAGTATACACTCTATATTCTAAATACGATTGGTATTTATTCAATTGCCGCCATCGGCTTGAATTTACTGATTGGTTATACCGGACAGATCTCCATGGGACATGGCGCTTTTTTCGGGGTGGGAGCTTATGCTGCAGCTGTTTTTTATACCCGTTTCGGAATGCCTTTCTGGGCTGCAATTCCCGCAGCAGGTGTTTTCACAGCATTGGTCGGTATGATTTTTGGTATTCCATCACTCAGGCTGAAACACCTTTATCTGACCATCGCCACCCTGGCCGGTCAGTTTATTATTGAATATGTCTTGGTCCAGTGGGATGGCGTCACTGGTGGTGCAGAGGGAATCCCCCTCTTCAAGGCGACATTATTCGGAATAAAACTGAATAGCGACCTGAAATTTTTCTTTGTCATTTTTACCCTACTGGTTCTACTGACCTGGATAGCCGTCAATCTGATCAGAACTCGTTTTGGCAGGGCTTTTGTGGCCATTCGTGACAACGATAGAGCTGCGGAAGGCATGGGAATACCCATTTTTAAATACAAATTGCTCTCTTTCGGAATCAGTTCATTCTACGCTGGATTGGCGGGGGGTCTGTTTGCATTTTACATGATGATAATAACACCTGAACCGTTTAATATGTGGCTCTCCATTGAGTTTATCGCCATTATCATTATCGGCGGATTGGGCAGTATCACCGGATCAATTTTGGGAACTATTTTCATTGTCTCCCTCTCTGAAATACTGAGCCTCACCACTGAAGTCCTGATGAATCTTGATGCCTTTGCCGGATCATCAATTTCTATAGCACCCTTAAGAGAATTCGTCTTTGGTCTGACTATTGTCCTTTTTATCATTTTTGAACCCAAAGGATTAGCGGAAATCTGGAGAATTGTGCGGTCAAGTTTCAGACTATGGCCGTTTTCTTATTAGAAAGAAAATATTTTTTTACACTTTATCGTTTTAAGTTCTTACTCGTACTCTTAATCTTAATCGATTTGTTCTACATAATGCAAAAGATTTTCGATCATGAGAAATTGCGCGTTTATCAATCATCCATTCACTTTATTGTATGGCTGAGAAATATATTAGACAATGTACCTAAAAGCTTTGCGGTACATAATCAACTCGACCGTGCATCGACCTCGGTCCCACTAAATATCGCTGAGGGAAATGGGAAATCATCTCCTAAGGATCGTTGCCGATTTTTTGAGCACGTGGATCCGCTCTTGAATGTTCTGCCGGATTAGATATATTAGTAGCTAAAGGTATATTAGTAGCTAAAGGTATTTTAGAAGAGAAAGAAATCTTAGAAGGAAAGAAGATACTTAAAGATATTGTATCAATGATTATTGGACTGATCAAAAGTCATCATCTACCTGATAGAGTTGCAGAACCTTCTGCAGGTTATTATATTGAGTAAGATTACGATTACGATTACGATTACGATTACGATTACGATTACGAAAAAAATAGAAAAACAGTCTATATTAAGTCAATAACTACAATCTTAAAAACAACAATACCAGTGAATAATACCCGATTACTTATAAATAATATTAGCGTCGTCTATTCAGATGTCATTCAGGTTTTGAAAGGCGTCTCTCTTTCCATCAAAAAAGGGCAGATCATTTCTTTGGTGGGGAGCAATGGTGCGGGTAAAACAACGACCCTTAAAGCGATTTCGGGCCTTTTAAAACCCGAAAACGGACAGGTGACCGAAGGATCTATCGAATACGATGGAAAGTCCATTCAAAACCTCTCTCCTGAGCAGATTACCCGTCACGGAATTATTCAGGTTTTGGAGGGAAGACAGGAGTTTAAATATTTAACCGTTGAGGAAAATCTGCGGGTTGGAACTGCCACTCGATGGGGAAAACCGTACAAGAAAGATTTGGAAATGGTTTACGATCTTTTTCCAGCACTGGCCAGAAGAAAAAAAGCAATGGCAGGATTCTGTAGTGGCGGAGAACTGCAGATGATGGTCATTGGCCGGGCACTGATGGCACACCCGGATCTTCTGTTATTGGACGAACCTTCACTGGGGTTGGCACCGCTATTGGTTAGAGAAATTTTTAGAATTATTAAAAAAATTAATGAAGAGAAGGGAACCACGATCCTGGTAGTTGAGCAAAACACCAATATGGCGTTGCAGATCGCTCATTACGGTTACGTAATGGAAAATGGTAAAATTGTACTGGAAGGTGCAGCCAAAGATCTCCAGGAAAACCCCGATGTAAAAGAGTTTTACCTGGGAAATGCATCGGCTAATGCGGAAAAATCTTATCTCAAACTTAAATCATACCGACGACGAAAACGGTGGCTCTAAAACAGCAACAATCAACTCCAGGTATCAGAAAAAGTTTCTGGACCGATAATTTGAAAGTCCCGTTTTTTCAACTCGTCTAAAATTGGTTTCAAGTCTTCTGTTTCCACTCTGAAAACCAAGATATAACTATCATCGTGATAAAAGCTGGAAGCGGATACAAAATTGATTCCCATCTCCGCAATCAGATTGGAAACTTCCGCCATCACACCGGGTCGATCCTTAAATTCAATTGCAAATCGTTTTCCGCCTCTATGAAGCCCCATTTCCTCTACCAGCACATCCAACATCACACTTCGATTAATATAACCGATCAGATTACCCGCAGAATTAACCACTGCCAATCCTGACAAATCATTTTTTGCCATGAGTTCGGCTGCCGCTTCAATTTCCATATCGGGAGTCACAGTTAGCGGATCTTTTTTAATAAAATCCATGATAGAAATATGTGACATCACTTCCGGAAGTTCATGTTTACTCAACATCGTAGCGGGTGATGGTAACGCGGAACGAACATCATCTTTTTGCAAATAACCGACCAGTTTAGCATCCTCAACCACTGGCAGCATCCATAACCGATGACTCTCCATCAATTCATTGGCTTCTGTTATTAAAGTATCTTTGGTAACAGAGACAACATCGGTGATCATTTTTAAGCCTACGTACATAATGAATTCCTGTTAGATTGTCGTTAATACACTTATTTAATTTTGTTTTCTTACCTCAAGCTATTATTTTTATAAAACCTTGTCAATTTTCCTCCACAGTAAAAGTAGGGCAATCGCATGAAAATCATTCTCCTGGTCGTCCTCGTGAAAGCGGATCCCGGGGTTGAATTTCTGATCTTCCTGCCGGAGATTAATATGAACAAATTCCTTACGATTACCCTCTTTTACTTGACATTGTACGCTCAATTGGAAAAAATGCTGAAATTCAACTCAACAGGTTCAGGAAAATTATGGTACTAAATATTGCTCACCGAGGGGCACGAAGCATCGCCCCGGAAAACACGCTACCGGCCGCTCAAAAAGCATTTGAAATTGGCGCTCATATGTGGGAAACCGATGTTGCGGTGACCAAAGATCAAAAGCTGGTTATATTTCATGATGATTCCCTCAGCCGAACCACTAATGTATCAACACTCTTTCCAGATCGTGACCCCTGGACCATCTGTGATTTTACTTTAAAGGAGATACTGCAACTGGATGCCGGATCAGTATATATCGACTCCGACCCTTTTGGTGAAATCGCCGCAGGAAATGTTCCTGATCGTGACTTACAATCATACAAAGCTATTCAAATACCCACACTGGAAGAAACGCTGGTTTTTACGATTGAGAGAAATTGGCCAGTAAATCTCGAACTTAAAGCCCTTCCCACAGCCATTTGTGATTTCCCTGTTGTCGATCATGTCATTGACATGCTGGAAAAAATGTCTGTTGCTCCTGAACTATTGATCCTCTCCTCCTTTAATCATGAATGGATCAGACACGCCAGAAATAGAAAACCAGATTATCAATATCAGGCACTGGTTGGAATCCCTGTAGACCAACCGTTAAATTGGGGGCCCCTCGATTTCAGCACATACAATGCAAATCATAACGCCATCACCAATGATGAAATCAGAAAAAAAGTGAATGATGAGTCCACTCCGAA
>Ga0307989_1001845_pt1 | contig 10630 bp, 16 predicted proteins | sample EllFjometagen185_FD_203164 | JGI IMG/M metagenome (GOLD analysis project Ga0307989, IMG submission 203164) | Marine microbial communities from Ellis Fjord, Antarctic Ocean - #185 | ecosystem: Environmental > Aquatic > Marine > Unclassified | place: Southern Ocean | collected 2014-10-08 | reverse complement strand
TATTATTAAATATTTCTCTCTTTCTTATGCTTCTTTGCATGTATTAGTATTTTACATAGTTGGAGAAGTGATTTTAAAAGGTGCGATTAATATTTCGACGGGGCTAGGCGCGTCTCAATGTACAGTTGTTTTGGTGTTAGGTATACTATGCCATCTGATAACTGCGAGCGATACTGGTGAAAACAAGAATGATCGTTTTATCGGCATGCTCTCAGGCATTTCAATTTTTATTATTGGCATAATCACTCATGTCATACTATAAATAGAGGCCAAATCTGTGTACTCGTTTTGCTTTGGGCGAGTGCAAATAATGAAAAGTTCAGTGGGCTCTAAGTAGACTCTTATCGGAAATTCTGAATCTCTGCCAGTTACATATATGATCAAGAACCAGCAAAACATTTTCAGGAGATAAAATGAACTATGCTAATCTAGAACGATTTTGGGAAGTACAATCAGAAAGAATAGAAACCAGAGCAAAACTAAATGGTTTACAATGGATAATTATCATTATTCTAACAATTGTTGCTTCATTTTATATAACACCGATAGGAGGAGGATTTGTTGCATACGCTTCTTATCGAATAATTCTTCATTGGGTTGTTGCAGCAAATAAAGCTCTAAACACTGGAGGTGAATATGTAACTATATCAAAGGAGGCAGGCAAAGATGTTACTTGGCTTTTAACTAATTCACTTGAAGAGATTAAGGTTATGGGAGATTCTTTTTTGGAAAAAGCTGGTGACGCGCGAGATGTAATCACAAAGGTCCTTAAAAAACGTCAATCTGATCTTTTTGAGCTTGAAAAACTTGATCCAAATAACCCAAAGCTGGAAGATACTAAAAAAAAATATGCGATGTGTTTTGAAGAGCTGGATCAAATAAATGGGATTCTCGATCCGCTGCTGGATGAGCAAAGCCAACATGCGCAGAAAAATCTTAAGCGCCAGGAAGACAATGAAAAACAACAAGCTAAAGTTAATCATGATAAGAAAGTTGAATTTAAGCAGCAGCTTGAAGCACTTGAAAAAGCGTACAATGTTGGGATACTCTCAAAGAGTGAGTACGATAGTAAAAAGTCATCTATTAATTCAAGGATGAAAGATATCTAACGAAATGGTTCTCGTTTCAAATCTTGAATTCAATTCGTAAGTACAACTCAATTGGGGGTGCGATGCATAAGACTCAGACCATACCTAGTAAAAATTCTTGTTGCCCTAAAAAAGGAATCGCCTTCTCTCTCTCTGGCAGGATAATGAGCGGATTATTCAGCTATATAATATTGCTGATGTCCATACCTCTCATTGGGTTTGCACAAGAATCTATAGACTATAATAGTCTCACAGAGCAAAATGGCATCTATTTCAAGATCAATTCAAACACCCCTTTTACGGGCTTGCTTCATTCTCTCTATGACAATGGCAAGCTATTTCTGGAGGGGGAGATGACAGACGGGAAATGGAATTGGAGTACTTCGTATTATAGAACTGGACAAAAACAATTTGAGGACCACCATGAAAATGGTGTTAGACATGGAGTTCAATTGTGGTGGTATGAAAATGGACAAATAAAATCAAGCCAATCCTATTCGCATGGCATACAAGACGGTCCTTTCAAAGCTTGGTGGCCGGATGGCAAAATTATGGCTGACTATATTTATAAAGATGGTGTTCGTGTTGGTCAGTAATATAAGGAGTATTGTTGGATCGATATCAACTAAGCGGTATTTGATGGCTGTATGGCGATTTCCAGAAATTAATACAATCCTAAATGTATCATATAATTATCAAGATCAGCGCGTGATAGAGCGTCTTAACTGGGGTCTATCATCGATTACAAAATGAATTCATAATTTAATATCAAGGAGGATTAATAATGCTCAAGGGGAAACAGCAAGTCGTGTATGTAATGTTGATTACTGCTATCTTTTTTTACAGCTGTGAAAAGGAGGTCAGCAGTGACATGCTAGTTGAACGTAATGGTTTGAAATATGAAATAAATTCAGAGAAGCCCTTCTCGGGGAAATCAGTAGAATATTTTGATGGTGGAGAAGTGAAGAGCAGATCAAAATCCTACAAAGATGGTAAATTAGATGGTGTTCTTAGAATATGGTTTGAAAACGGTCAAATTTCATCTGAAGATTCTTACAAAGATGGATTAATGCATGGAACATCCGGTGAATGGTACGACAATGGACAAATGAAAATGGACATGAAATTCAAGGATGGGCTAGAAAGTGGGGACAATAGCGTTTGGTATGAAAATGGACAATTATGGGCTGAAACATCTTGGAAAGATGGAAAAATCAATGGAACCTTTATGTCGTGGCAGGAAAACGGCCAGCCTGATACAGAAGAACATTATAAGGATGATATCCTTCATGGAGTAAAGAAAACGTGGCATAAGAATGGTCAACTACAAATCAAGACCATTTATAAAAATGGCCTTTTTCATGGACCGGCAAAATCATGGTATGAAAATGGACAAGCAGAGATGGAATTTACTTTTATTGAGAATGAAGAAGATGGCATATTTCATGAGTGGTATGAGAATGGAAGTTTAAAGTCAGAAGGGAAATACCTAAAAGGTCAGAAGGTTGGTCCATGGACTTACAGGGATCAGAATGGTGATGAGAAAATTGTGATGAACGAGTAACGTCTGCTGGTCAAATTGAAGCTAGCAAGTTGGCTGGTAATGCTAATCTATGGACTAGTGCTCCAAGAAGATTAGTAGATCACTCAGAGTTCGGCAGCAGCGGCTTCACTGCAGTGCCTGGTGGTTACCGCAATACAACCGATGGTGGTTACACCAACATGGGCAGCAACGGTTACTTTTGGTCCGCTACTGAGCTCCATAGTAGCACCGCGTGGTACCGTGAACTGAGTTACTACAGTTCAGATGTCGCCCGGGTGCTCTACAATAAGAAAGACGGTTTCTCTGTTCGTCTTGTGAGGAATTAGGCCATCCGACTATTTGGTGTTTGGGGCTTGGCTCAACGAAGTTGCAGGAGGTAATAAATGTCTAACTATGATGATTTACCCGTAACAATTAATTCGGGGGGATAGTCAGTTTGAGCAATAACCATTTCTAGTAGAGTAGAGTCTACGATTATGGAAAATCAAAAAATGTAACATGAGGAAGCTGAAAATGAGAAATGTATATATAATTCTGCTAGTAGTTTTTTCCACAATTGGATGTTCTAACTTAACCGATATTGATGGGAATGGCTACGAAACAATAGCCATTGGAAACCAAGTATGGATGGCAGAGAATCTGAAAGTGACGCATTATCGTGATGGTACGGAGATTACAAATGTAACTGACAATGCAGCCTGGTCAAATTTATCAACAGAAGCCTACTGCTATTATGACAATAAGAGTAGCAATGGGGATACTTATGGAGCCTTGTATAACTGGTATGCTGTGAATGACAGCCGCAATATCGCTCCCGAGGGCTGGCATGTTCCAACGGACGCTGAATGGAAAGAATTGGAGATGTATCTGGGTATGAGCCAATCAGAGGCAGATGATACGGGCTGGCGAGGGACGAATGAGGGCAGTAAACTGGCTGGAAATGCAGATTTATGGGATAGTGGATCATTGGAGAGTGATTCAGAATTTGGCTACAGCGGCTTCTCTGCGCTGCCTGGTGGTTACCGTACCACCAATGGTAATTACGCCAGTATGGGCAGCCGCGGTTTCTTTTGGTCCGCTACTGAGACCAGTAGTACCGGCGCGTGGACCCGAGTACTGAATTACCTCAATTCAGATGTCAGCCGGCTCAACACCAGTAAGCGATTCGGGTTTGCTGTCCGGCTGTTAAGGGATTAGTCCATTTGACTATTTGGGGGTATGGGGCTTGCCCCAACGAAGTTGCAGGAGGTAATAAATGTCTAACTATGATGGTTTACCCGTAGCAATTAAATCGGGGATAGTCAATTTGAGCAATAACCATTTCTAGTAGAGTTGATGAGTCTACGATTATGGAAAATCAAAAAATGTAATATGGGGAAATCGAAAATGAAAAAGGCATACATAGTTATTCTGATAGTTCTTTCCATAATTGGATGTTCCAAAGATCCAATTGATGCAGACATAATGTTGATTAAGAAATCTGATGGCTATTATCATAAAGAAACCGGTAAGCCGTACAGTGGCCCTGTTTATACTACTTTTGCTAATGGAAAAACCAAACATAAGGGGACAATAAAAAAAGGCGAATATGATGGTCTGGTAACCTTCTGGTATGAGAATAGTCAGAAAAAGAATGAGGCAATATATGAAAAGGGAAAACAGAATGGTCTTGTCTCTATGTGGCATAACAATGGGCAATTAGCGCAGAAAGGATCTTATAGAGAGGGTAGACTTGATGGTTTATGGACGGTGTGGTATGAGAATGGCCAGAAAAAGAAAGAGGGTAAATTCTTTAAAGACAAACTGGATAGTGTTTGGACGATGTGGTATGAAAGCGGACAAGAAAGTATTAAAGGAAGATATGTTAGGGGAAAGCAGGAAGGGGTATGGACTTCTTGGTATGAGAATGGGCAGAAACATAAAGAAGGTCAGTATGCACATAATGAACAACAGGGCCCTTGGACAGAGTGGTATGAAAATGGGGGAATTAGCACAAAAGACCAATGGAAAAACGGAGAACTTGATCGGATAGACTCTCTCTGGCATGAAGATGGAAGGCTGTGGGCAGTGTATGGCCAGATTATAGATTCAAGACTCTCGCTACCTGCCAGCTCCAAATGAATAAATCTAATTCCCAGTCAATAGCAAAACAGGCAACATGCCTGAGAACGTTTTATTGAACATACGATCTTCTCGGTGGGCTCCTCACAATCTGTCACGGGAAAAGCAATATTATGCCCTCCCGTAGTGCATTGTTGAAGATTCCGCCTGGGATCAGGTCGGTAGATCGATCCGAAATGAGAAGAATAAAACTGCAGCAGTTGATACATACAGACATGATCGCAATTCAGACTTGTTGAGCATGGCTGGTTTCGTCTCACTGATTGGTGCTGTTTATGTCGGTACTAAGTCAGCTGTTGAAATAATAGCCGGGAAAGTGGTGAGACCGAGTTAATAGAACAGGGCTCATCATCCCTGGAAAATGACAATTTATTTTTGGAGGGGTATCAAATGCCAATATTAAAACCAATGAATTATAGCTGCAAAGAATGTGGCTGGAGTGCAGTAAAGATGGAGGGTGATCTTAAGCTTACAAGCCCCGGACCCAGGATCTGTCCTTCATGTGGTGGTGAGCTTGTTGAGAAGCTGGGGAGTATTCTTGATATGCTGAACCCGGTTAAACGGATACGAGGGCTGCTATTAGATTTTCAACAAATTAGGGGACAATGATCATTTTTCAGGGTGTGTGCTTATTATTATCTCTTTCAAACCAATCATTCATTAACTCTGCAACTGTTGGCTTAGGGGTTTCTTGCAGCCTCTTTGCGTGATTCTCGTTTCGAGCTAGCCAACAATCCATAAGCTCTGAATATTTCACAACTGGTTTCTTTCGCAGTTGGGTACCTTGCTTATCTTCAGGATATTCAGAGCAGTTATGGGGCTGAACCCTTTTGATCATCGCAGCATTATGATCAGAAACAAATTGTTGGATTCTATTAATAGAATAATCTAAAGCAATTTGATCATCATTCCCATTGTGAGAATTATACTCCCGTGAGTTCATGATTCTTTCGAGGAGCTTTGGTAAAAAGTTCACCTTGAAATCAATTTTACGGTAACGGAATTTAGTCGCTTCTCCAAGTACGAGCCTTTGCTCCCCATACAGTTCAACAAATGATTTGTTCTGAAAATGAAAATGAAAATGGTTAGACCCTCTATCGATATATACGTTTGTCACTTGATCTGTGGACGCACGTAGGCTTTCATACCACAAAACAAGCTCACTGAATAAGGCTGGATTGTTTAAGCTATAGTATCGGCCGAATTTGCCCAGTAGCTCTCCCTTCTCAGGAGACACAAATTTGCTATCATTCACCATAATCTCTAAACGAAGGCTACGCAAGTTTAGGAATAAATATAGGACCGCTGTTTTACTTGCCTCTATTCTTGGGTTTAGGGTAATATCAAAAAGTAGATAGTGCTGCTCATCCGCATTGTATGACTCTTTACTCATATCACGACCATCAAGCATACCGAACTTATCATATGCAAATTTCTGGATTCCGAGAATGGATTTTGCATCTGAAATTTCACGAAGCTCTTCAAGATATTGTTCCCTAAGCTCTTCATTAGCCAGACCGACTTGTGTCAGGAAGCGCTGAATTGGACCTGAATCTATTTGCTTCCTCTCCGCCTGAATAAGGCTTCGAATTTCATTTGTGGTGAGGTGAGTGTGGTTAAGAACGATTGTAATTATCATCTCTTGTAAGGATTGTTCAATTTTCGAGGGTTGGGAACTGCGCGTCATTGAACTATCTCTCAGGCTCGGTTCACCATATTGGTCATACAGAAGCCCGATGTTTGTCGCTGCTGTTCGACTGATGCCATATTCCTTACAGATACTGTTTATTTTTACTCTACCATACTTCATGGATTTGGCAATCTTGAGTCTGGTCACAAAATCAAGCTCTTTGATCTTTTTCATCATTTCCCCTTTCATGAAAAAATCATTCTGTTTGATTGACCCCGAATAGAGCCTTCTCAATCTATTAAGCTAAAATATGGATAATCTCCATAACGCTGGTCCAGATAAAAGTTTTTTAGATCTAAGAGAATATGAACAAAACCATCTCAAAAACAATTGTTCACTAGATTTAACCAGGGGAAATTCAAACAAGAAAATCTTTTGCAAACGACACTAGATGTCTCTTTAAACCCTATGTTCAAGATTCAGAATAGGAGAATCAAAGCATGGGTAATAAGAATAAGTCGAAACATAAAAAACCCGAGTCCTTTTCTCATGTAAAACAGCTTCTGGACACAGCTTTCCTTGAAATGGACAATGGGCGATTATTTTGACCTGGAGAACTAGGAAATTGAAGAAGGTTAGCGCCTTCTTTTTACCCCAACAACTCCGGTTCCTGGGGATTATTATTTGCTAAACAGCACATATTCACTACATTCACTCAAGCTTAACAAGAATTTGGGGGCAATATTCTAAGCAATTACAAATGCAGCGCATGTGGCTACTCATCTGAAATACTAGATCAGCCTGAGACTGATATGTATTACACAGTCGAAACTAAACACTGCCTGGGATGCAAATCTCTAGTTACAGTTGCTATAAAAGCGCATGCTGCTTCTATGATTGGTGGCGAATATGAAGGTGCTAGTCATGAGTATCGATACGTTAATGAATGTCCGGATTGTTCCTCTAAGAATACTCAAGACTGGGATGCTAAGCATCCTTGTCCAAAGTGTGGAGAGTGTATGACTGAAGTAGCTCAAGGCTAAAGCGTTAGATGTAATCGAGAATATCAATGAACTCAACTCAAGGATCGGTCTTTCTCCAAGAAGCAATTGGCTGCAAAGGTAGTTCTAATCAAATTGAAAATTGTTTTATAAAAGCACGAGGCGGAATTCTTCAAAACAAATATCAAAAGGTTGCATGGGATAGTTATCGCGGGACCATTAATCAAATGATTCAATTTTATACGCCTAAGAATAGAAAATATTGTGGTTCTCAATATTTCGAAAAGCTTTAACCCGGGTATTCCATTATGAAAGGAATTAAATGAGACGAATAAACATGCTTTTAACCGTTTTGGTAGTGGTGCTATTTATGGGGGCATGTGAGGGCTTCAAAAAGGAAGCTCCAGATCCAGAACCATCCCCTGAAGCCTACATGGAAAATTACAATAGAGTGGTAGGTGCTCAGACTATCTGGGGAGTATATGATGGCATTGATATGCGAACTGGTGGATCCTGTATCCTGAAGATCAAGAAAAATGGAACGGGATATGTGAAATATGATGATGCCAAGATAGAATTTGAATGGGAGCGGACTCCTGGGAGTGATCCGGACGATCAATTTGATCAGAGGTTCATAATCTATATTAACGGGCATCCGATTTCGGATGCAAAGGTGGCATTCACCGGATTGATCATAGATTCCAGTTCGATCAAGGGTGCTTACCTGAGACAAAAATAAATAATGAGGGGAACAAGAGTGAGTCTGTTTTGGAAACTGCTCAAGCCTATATGGTGTTAGATGCATAGCAATACACAAATTAAGGGGAACCCATGAGACACCTATCAAGAGTAATCTTAGTTGTAATCGCAATCGTCGGATTCAGCTATGGTCAATCGATTGAATCACAGATAAGGAGATTTGCGAGGAATGAATATCCAAACGACTCGAAGATGCAGGAGTATGTATATCAGAAACAAATATCTGCGTATCGTTTTATGCTCAGTGTGCCGGATCAAGAAGCAAAGGATATAGCAACAGAGGAATATCCCAATGATTATTCAATGCAAAAGTACGTTTATGAAAAACAAGTTGCTGCAAAAAGATACAATTCAACTCTCCAGGATGATGATGTCAAATCCATTTCTAAACGTGAGTATCCTAATGATCCATCTATGCAGAAGTATGTTTATGACAAACAGCTTGCTGCAAAAAGATATATGGAGTCTGTCTCAGATCGAGAAGTAAAACGTATCGCTTTGCGGGAATACTCAAATGATTATTCGATGCAGAAATATGTATATGACAAGCAACTCTCAGCCAAAGAGTATATGAGCAGGATTGATAACCAGAGAGCAAAATCAAAGGCTGTCGGGGAATATCCCAATGACTACTCAATGCAAAAGTATGTTTATGATAGAGCTCTACGATGAAAAAGAAGATAATTATCCCAATCGCAGTAGTAGTAGCCCTACTACTAATCTCCACCCAGATTACAATGTTTGTCATACAGCCGATTGGGGCATTGCCTGAAGGGAAAACCTTAATAATTCTGAGATTGAACAAAACCAATTTTATTGATAGTCCAGATGCAATGTGTCAAAGAGCCACCGGAAAGGTCAGCCTTTTAGGTAGAAGCATGATGCTGAGTGCGATAATGGAGAATAGCGTTGTTCTGCTTAGGCTACCGTATTCAGAGTTTCTATATTTAAAATCCACAGGTGGAGCAAAATACAGTGGGTAGATTGAATTGCTTGAGGTCATGGAAAAGGGTAAGTTTACTAGTACCTATGAACGACTTAGATCTGAAATCTATGTTTCTCATAAAGCATTGGCTAATATTTACTTTGTGTTTTTCTCTGATAGTTCATGCAGAAGAGTATAAATCTAAAGAAGATGGTTTTAGAGTAGAATTCCCAAGTGAAACAAAAGTCTTAAAACTTGACAAGTATTCTTGGGTTTATACCTCTACCGAAATTACCGATGAGCTTTTTATTATGCATCAAGTTGCTATAATGCTAGAACGGCCTGGTGGGCCTCTTTCATTTAAATCCAATGCAGAGTATCAAACATTTCTTAAAACATTTATTCAAGGATTAATGCAAAGCACTTATTCCAACACACAATTGGTACACTCTAAATATTTTCTCTGGGAGGGGCATTATCCAGCTATGAAGTATTCTTTCAGTGGTGTTATGATGGATTATGACATTCCAGTAATGAATGAAGGCATAATAGTAATTCACAATAAAAAGATAAAAAAAGTTTCAGCAATTTATCCACTGGGGTATAAGGATATAGAACGAGTGCAAAATAGCTTGGAGAAATTATTCACTTCATTTCATATATTTTAGTACACATCTGATACGCTAACATTAGAAGGTTAATGGCGAACAAAAAAAAGGAGAAAAAATGGAAGTCTTTATTGGTGCAGTTCTAATAGGCTTAATCCCGGCAGCAATTGCTCGGTCTAAAGGTCGTTCATTTGGATTATGGTGGCTTTACGGCGCTCTACTATTCATTGTGGCCCTTCCCCATGCACTTATTATGGCAGCTGACAAGAAAACCCTAGAGGAAAAGCAGTTATCTGAAGGTATGAAAAAGTGCCCACATTGTGCTGAACTTGTAAAACAAGAAGCCACAGTATGCCGGTTCTGCAACCGTGAACTTGGTGCTACCAACACATAGTCTTAAGTGAATTTTAGATAGAGTGAGTTTTATATATAAAACCCACTCTAAACCCTTTACGGCTGATGAGTTACGTACAATGATCTCTTAATACTTATAACAAGCATGGGGAAAATGAGTAATGCTTTTAAATAAGATATATTTCTGCATCGTAGTTTTGTTGGTGTTTCTGGGGCAACTTTCTGCGAAAGATATAAAGCGTACAACTTATCAGATAACGGTTCCATTTAGCGCAACTATCGATAAAGAAGATTCTGATCTCGATCTTGATCATTACACAGTTATCAATTTTCTAGATGGTGATTTTATGATAATAATGGTCATTGATGATCCATCACTTTCTAGATCCACACATGAGTATATAGCATTGAGTCAAAGGGAATCTTTGATGTCACCTCAAATCGTAACCAGCAATTTTTTACATAGGATAAAAATGTCTGGTGTAGAATTAAATGGTGGGTTATACGGTCGAACATTTGTTTATCAGATAGGATTAATTGAGAGTGAAAATAGAGGATATATTTTTAATATGGGGTATTATGCTTCAGATAGAATCTCATC
>Ga0307989_1001844_pt1 | contig 10631 bp, 7 predicted proteins | sample EllFjometagen185_FD_203164 | JGI IMG/M metagenome (GOLD analysis project Ga0307989, IMG submission 203164) | Marine microbial communities from Ellis Fjord, Antarctic Ocean - #185 | ecosystem: Environmental > Aquatic > Marine > Unclassified | place: Southern Ocean | collected 2014-10-08 | reverse complement strand
CTGTCCCCGTTGCCAGAGATATTCAACACCAAGAGCAAACATACCACCAGGTTTCACGTTGTGAGCCGCCTGACCAACTCGTGTCAGTTTTCCATCGCGGATAAAGCCAAAACCTCCTCGGAGTGACCAGGCGTCATTCAAACGCCAGGCACCTGAAAGTGATATGGTATTCATTTCAATCGCGACGTCATCACTTCCATCAAAGCGAAGTGTTGAACTCAATGATCCCAGACCGAGCCCTAGTGTTAAAGGGCTGTGGGAATTTTCTTCGCCATAGTTTCCAGCATCGTTGCATTGTGGGGGCGGACCGCCCGGCAAGGGGACGCCTCAGCCATAAGCATCAGGTGTGAATGTCATCCAAACAAACAAACTAAGCACGAGGAGTGTGGTTTTTTTTGTCAATATCATTTTAATTCATGTCTCCACTGATTCTTATTTATGTTCTGATAAATTTATCTCAAGCTCTTTAATTTTTGTTCAAGGGCCATGCTGATTTCTGCTTTCATACTAGTGAATATTCCGAGATGACCGCCTTCAAACTCAAAAGAGGTCACCTCAACTCCCTTTTCCTTCAAAATTCGTACCGCTTCCCGGCCACCACTTACTGAAAGAACCTTGTCGTTATCCCCATGGAAGGAAAAAACGGGCGCACCAGGCTGAAAGGGCTCATCACCCAGCATGTCAGTCCCCAGCTTTCCGGAGACCGCAAAAATATAAGCGAAGTCACTGCCATATTTAACTGCTTGATAGTAGGCCATCATGGCTCCTCCCGAAAAACCCAGCAAAACAGGTTTCTGTTTGGTCGGGTATTTATTTGCCAGAAGACCTATCGCTTCATGGATCACGGGTCCGTATTGAGCAAAATCAGCTGCGTTCCAGGGCCAAGCACTTCCGAAGCTGCGGGAGTAGGGACCTTCCAACAACACAATACGTGCTGGTACATCAAGCAGATCTAGGGCGGTACTGTAGAAATTTCCAGGTGTATCTCCGTTGCCATGGAGGGCTACCAACAGGGGTAGCCTGTCAGATCGACTGGCCTCGCCTGAATATTTTACAAGATAGTTAAATTTGATATCGTGACTGGGCACATAAATACTGGGATGGGTAAACCACCAGACCACAGAAGCCAGGACAAACAAGGGGATGATGATTTTTTTCACATTCCAGGATAACACTTCAGGGTTCGAAATACCATAAAAGTCCCACCTATTTTGTACTGCTATATCTAGCGTCTTTGACCGAATCACATTGGCCATCTAATTCGTCCAGATTGGTTGAAAGTTTTTATTCTGAGCTTAGTAGTTTCTCAATTACTTAGGGATACTGAATCGAGGTCTCAGTTGAGAATCCTGTTGAGAACGAGAGGACAATCCCGGCAAATAGAATAGATATGCTATAGATTATTGAGTCTCACCGGAATATCTTGCAGGCCGTATACGAAACATATTCAAGTATTTGGAAGGGTAAAAGACATCCATGGCCAGTAAAGGCATGAAAATAGCTGAAGCACTCAAAACCCTAGGTCTTGATAAAGGTTCTGATGCAAATGATGTCAAACTAGCCTACCGTGATCTGGCCAAAATCTGGCATCCCGATCGTTTTCAAAATGATGAACGCGTCGGTGCCAAAGCCGAAGCCCAGATCAAAGTCATCAATGAGGCCAAAACGGTCGCTCTCAATTATGTTGAGAAATACGGTCACTTTCGTCATGTCAGGGATGATAATGCTGGCGGAGAGATGGGCTTTGAACCCCCCAAACCACCCCCTCGTTACAGGCCCCAACAGGAAAGACCACGACCTCAGTCGCGCCCCAGGCCAGAACCTGAACCGGAGCCGAAAAAAGAGCCACCGAAGTCACCACCCAAAAAGGAACGGCCCAAACCGCCACCACGACCCAAGAAAAAGCCAGAGCCGGAACCAGATATCTTTGAAGAAAGCATGTCCTTTGGTGATTTCATTCCAGGTGCAACCACCATCTTTGTAGCGGCTATTCTCATCACCCTCGTCGCCTTCTTTTTTATGTTGTCGTCTTCCCTTAGTGACTCACCCGAGGATCGCTATAAACAGTTTACAGAAAAGACAAATCTGGATAATGCCGCCAGAGTAAAGGCCCTCCAACGCAAAGAGGCTGAACAAACCAGGGCCAAGGCTGCTGCAATAAAAGAAGTTGTTGTCGTTGAAGAAGTCGTGGTAGATACATTTTTCACGCTGGGGTCTAATAAGGAATGGGTCTCCACAGTTCAGGGTCCGCCGTTGCAAATTAGAGGTCCCGAATGGCGTTATGGTTTCTCCACGGTTCAGTTTAACGGAGACTTGGTGATCTCATGGAATGCTTCAGAATTGAATCCCTTGAAAGTCGGTATGATCCTGGACCCAGGCCGCTTCTATTCAGAGCGGTATTTCGGTGTCGGCTCCAGACGGGATGAGGTAGCTGCGATCCAGGGCGCTCCTGATATCATTGAGCCAAATAAGTGGACTTGGGGAGACGCCTGGGTAGAATTCGATGCAGATACAGTGGTTACCTGGCAGAACGATCAATCCCTCAGTCTATCTATCAGATATTAAATTCTCAAAATCCTAGACCTGGACATTGAGGTATCACACTGAGCCTGTCGAAGTGCTCTTGAAATGTCCGAAGAGCTAGACAATTTTAGCTACCAAACATACTCAAAAACTCCTCAATATTCCCTAGTTTCCCCTTACACCACCGCAAGCCATCGTCTAAATTCATAGCTTGAAAATTTGTGGTTTCTGCCCCGTTTCCCACATGTCGTGGGATTCTCACATTGACTAGCTGTAGATATATAAAGGTAAGCTTTAGACATGACTCAAGAACTCAGTAAACGTTACGATGCCTCTCTCATTGAGGACAAATGGTACCAGCATTGGTTGGAACAAAATTATTTCCACTCAGAACCAAATGACAACAAAGAACCCTACACCATTGTTATTCCACCACCCAATGTGACGGGTATTCTGACACTGGGTCACGTCCTCAACAATACCATGCAGGATATTCTCGTGCGTTGGCGCCGTATGCAGGGCCGTGAAGCTTGCTGGATTCCTGGTACCGACCATGCGTCTATCGCTACTGAAACCAAAGTAGTTAACATGCTCCGCGAAAAGGGCATCACCAAACATGAGATTGGTCGCGATGGCTTTCTGGAACATGCTGGGGAATGGAAAGAAAAATATGGTGGCATTATCATTGAACAGCTCAAAAAGCTGGGTGCATCATGTGATTGGGAGCGAGAGCGCTTTACCATGGACGATGACTACTACAAGGCCGTCCTACATTCTTTTGTTGAACTCTATGATGCCGGATACATCTATCGTGGGAAGCGTCTGGTAAACTGGTGTCCCAAAACCAAATCAGCTATTTCTGATGAAGAAGTAATTTATCAAGAACGCAACAGCCACCTCTGGTACATGCGTTATCCCATCAAAGATTCTCAAGATTTTCTGGTTGTCGCTACCACCCGACCTGAAACCATGCTAGGTGACAGCGGTGTGGCTGTCCATCCCGATGACGAACGCTATCAACATCTCATCGGCAAACATGTTGTGCTGCCATTGGTAGGACGCGAAATTCCCATTTTTGCAGATGAATATGTAGATAAAGACTTTGGAACTGGTTGTGTGAAAGTAACTCCTTCACATGATCCCAATGACTGGGAAATGGGGAAACGTCATAATCTGGAATTCATTAACATTTTTAATGAAGATGCCAGCTTGAACAGCAATGTCCCTGGCAAATTTATCGGTCTTGATCGTTTTGAGGCGCGCGAAGTGGTGATTGAGCAGCTCAAAGAGCTTGATCTCATGGATAAAATTGAAGAACATGTCCACAAAGTAGGTTACTCCGAGCGTGGCAATGTGCCAATTGAGCCCTATGAGTCTGAACAGTGGTTTATGAATATGACCGAGCTGGTCAAGCCTGCTCTGCAAGCTGTCCGTGATGACAAAATTAAGTTTCATCCTGCTCACTGGACCAAAACTTATGAACACTGGATGACCAATATCAAAGACTGGTGTATCAGCCGGCAGCTCTGGTGGGGACACCGTATCCCCGTGTATACCTGCCAGGATTGTAATGAGATCATGGTCCAGGTTGAAGGTCCCTCTACATGTAGTAAATGTGGTTCTAGCAAAATTCATCAGGATGAAGATGTCCTGGATACCTGGTCTTCTTCATGGCTCTGGCCTTTTGCCGTACATCAGTGGCCTGAAGACAGCAAGGATATGGATTACTATTACCCTACGAATGACCTGGTAACCGGTCCTGATATTATCTTTTTCTGGGTTGCTCGTATGATTATGGCGGGTTATCAGTTCAAAGGGGACATTCCTTTTGAGAATGTCTATTTCACCAGCATCATTCGTGATTCGGATGGACGTAAGATGTCAAAGTCCCTGGGAAACTCCCCAGATCCACTTGACCTGATTGATAAATATGGAGCCGACGCCCTGCGTTTCGGTGTCATGCTGATTGCTCCTAAAGGTCAGGATATCCTCTTTACAGAGGATCGTCTGGATGTAGCCCGAAACTTTATGAACAAGGTCTGGAACGCCAGTCGTTTTGTCCTCATGAATAAGGATTTTGAGTTGACAGCAGACCACCTCAATCCTGAGAAATGGCAAGACCTGGAACTGCCAGACCGTTGGATTCTCCATCGTCTGAATGTGACTATAGCAAGGGTTACGAAGCAGCTGGAAAACTTCTCGTTTGATGAGACAGCCCGATCACTCTGGGATTTCATCTGGAATGATTTCTGTGACTGGTACATCGAGATGATCAAAATGCGTCTGTATGATGGGACGGAAGCCCAGAAGCAAACCGTCATGTCTGTGGCTATTTATGTGCTGCGGGACATTATGAAGATGCTGCATCCCTACGCCCCTTTTATGAGTGAAGAAATTTGGCAGCAGATCAAGTTGACCGATGAACCTGATCTCATTGTGGCAGAATGGCCAACGCTAAAGAAGGCCTTTGATGCGCCTGCCGAAGCCAAGGAAACTGACTTCTTAAAGAAGGTGATTATAGCTGTACGCACCATTCGTTCCGAGATGAATGTGCCACCATCACACGGTATTAAGCTGGTGGGTCGCGTGCACAGTCAAGCCCAGTTGGACATTTTGACCAAAACCAGACACACAATTGCCAAGCTGACACGCTGCGACGATATCACCCTGGGTCTTGATGTGGAGAAACCTGGCTTTTCTGCTTCTGCCATGGTTGAGAAAATGGAATTGTTTATTCCTCTGGAAGGCATCATCGATCTGGGAAAAGAGATTGAACGCCTTGAGAAAGAAATTGCTGATACAGAGGGTTTCCTCAAGTCTGTTCAGGGAAAACTGGCTAATAAAAACTTTGTGGACCGTGCTCCAGAAGCTGTGGTTGACAAGGAACGTGATAAGTTGGATCATTATGCCCAGTCTCTCGATAAGCTGAGAGAACATATTGAAACCATGAAGGCTTTGTAAATAACCGGCGGTTGAGCTTGTCGAAACCAAAGGTGGTGTCGATTTTGGCACAAGACATTTCGATACTTCGACGGAGTATATGCTAATCGGAGCCGAAGTGTTCATTACTGGCTTCCTCAATATCAAGATTTGCAGCTCACTGAGAAACTCCTAAAGGATACCCATGTTTGACATAAAAAAGATTCTCCTACTCATCACCATACTTCTTATTGTTGCCTGTAAACCCGAGCAGAAACCTCGTCTTGTCGTTGTCATCTCAGTCGACCACTTCGCCCATTTCGTGTATGACCATTACAGACCTGCTTTCACGGGTGGTTTTAAATGGCTGGAAGATCACGGTACCAGTTTTGAAAATGCCCATCATGAGCATGGTTATTGTGCAACTGGGCCAGGTCACTTTGTGATTGGTTCGGGGTTACATCCAGGACCAGCAGGTGTAATTGGTAATTATTGGTATGATCGCATCCAGAAAAAGGATGTGTACTGTGTAGAAGATCCAGATGCCAAAGAACTGGATATCCCCGCCTACTCAGTGTCCTATGACAAGATCAATGGTACCACCTCTGGGGATTGGCTAAAAGCAGTCTCACCAGAAGCCAAGGTGTATGGTGTTGCCTGCAAGGATAGATCTTCAATTATGATGTCAGGTAAAAACCCTGACCTGGCTGTCTGGTACAATTGGAGAGGTTCCTTTACCACCACGGATTATTACACAGAGACCATTCCTACCTGGTTGAGTGAATTCAATAATAATCTGAACATCTTGAGTTATCGGGATTCAATCTGGAACAACGCTGTAGAGCCCTCACTTCTGGCTGAGTACACCCATGCCGACTCCTTTTTTGGCGAAACCGATCGATTTCAAGATTCTACCTATAGTCCGGTTTTCCCGATTGGTTTTGAGGCTGAATGGGATGATGCCAAAATTAAGAATGAAATTGCTGGTCGTCCCTGGATGGACCGCATGACCTTGGATCTGGCGGCCACTATTGTCCGGGAGACTGACATGGGTCAGGATAAAACCCCGGATATCTTGAACATTGGTCTCTCCACCCAGGATTTACTGGCTCATTATTATGGCCCCTTTTCCCATGAGGTCATGGATCATCTCCTTAAGGTTGATGGCTACCTCATGAACTTTATTGACTTTCTGGATCAAGAAGTCGGCCTGGAAAATGTAGTCTTTGTGATGACTGCAGACCATGGAGGCTTACCGCTACCGGAACATTGGACTCACATTCAACACAAATACGGTGGCCGTGTAGACGAAGAACATTACATGGCAACCCGAGCCAGGGCTTATGGTGAACTGGATTCCCTCTATGGAACCCATGATTTCATCCATCGTAAAGGATCAAGCTACTTCTATAATTTTTCAATGATGGATTCGCTGAATGTTGAGCAATCCGTTGTGGATTCGATTCTCCAATCCTGCATGGAGTCAGTTGAGGGAGTGTATCGGCTATACACAAAAACTGAACTCATGGCGGCAACGCCTGATGACTATCGTTCGTATCGTCTGAGAAATTTTATGCACCCCGAACTGAGTCCAGATCTATATACCCTGGTTGAGGAGGGTTGGTTGTTCAGAAATCCATATGGAACATCACATAGCACTCCCTACGATTATGATAGTCATGTTCCCCTGGTATTTAGTTCTGTAAATACACCACCACGGCAGCTAATGGATTCTGTCGCCACTGTGGATCTGGCTGTTACAATCGGTGATCTTCTTGGAGTTGAGCCACTGAATAGGGTTGACGGCAAAAGCCTATTGCCTCTCCTTATTTCTGAATGATGGGCTCCCCCGAAGCAAAGTTTAACACCCCTGTCAGGGGCACTGGATTGTGCCCTAAATCATTGTAATAAATAGACTACCTCTTATATTCGGTATTGTTCCAATATTGATCAGGAGGTGTTTTATGCGAGCACAGAAATATCGATTTCCAGTTCTGGTGATTCAATCGATTTGCTTGGTGATTTTTCTCCAGCAATGTGCCTGGCTTTATGGAGAAAAAGAGCCGACAGATATTGTCAAGCCTATTCCAGTTGGGGGCTATGAGGCTCTCAGTGCGCGCATTCACTATCCCCAGCCTGTCCGCAAAAACGGCGTTGAAGGAAGGGTTGTTGTCAATGCCCTTATTTCCATTGAGGGTGGAGTGAAAGAAACCCGGATGGTAGAGCCTTTAAACCCAGAGCTTGATCAGATTGTTACTAACGCCATCAAGCGCACCCCTTTTAAACCCGCCACGAGGCAAGGCAAGCCTGTGGAGGTTTGGATATCCATCCCCTTTGTCTTTGCCCTGAAAGACTGGCCCTCAAGACAGACACCCTTCAATGATTTTAGTATGACGATTCATCCAGATCCCGCCTATAAGAATTTTGATGTTGAAATTAAAGGGGAGCTGAAAGGCAATCTGGATGGCCCCCTACGCTTTGAATGTCTTCTGCCATTTAATGCCGCCAACCCCTGGGTCAGAGATGTTGCGGGTAATTTGTCCGCAACGGGTGTTGTAAGAGATGATCGGGGGGAATGGTTGATCTTTCAGGTGTCAAGTAATGAGATGGCTTTTGGCTTCACCTATAAAACCATGAATGATATCCTTGGCCAAAAATTTTTATATGAATTTTCCATGAATCATGCCCTCCCTGACTGGACGCTGCGACTGGTTTATGGTGACCAGGATATTCGTTTTACCCAGACCCCCGATCGAATAGTCACCCTGGACAATGGTGAGACCCAGTCTGAATATAGTTTTAAATCGCAGGATGCTTATGAGTCGAGGTTTTTGGAAATTGATCTCCAAAACTAGAATACCTCAAAGAAGTTATCCGGAATCATACTTGACAAAGCGGGCCTGGAAAGCAACATTTAGAGAATGAATTAAACCCAGCTGCATTTTTTGTATAACACCAAAGAGTTACTGCTAGTGATGTCATTTATAACTGAATAAAACGGAAGAAAAAGCTATGGAAAAAGTACAGGGATATACCAGGAAAAAGACAGTCATGGAACAATACCCCAGCCGACAGGCGCTGGTGTACTCTGGGGCGGCATTTCTCATATTGGTAACTGGAATGAGAACTGTTCTCTCCGTAGCAGAAGAAGGCTTCGGGTTTATTGAGTATGTAACCATTGGCGCTCTGGCTATTGAGTTTAGCCTCTTGCTGTTGTATGCTTTGACCATTTATCAGGCTGGAAAAGAAACCTTTATCATAACCCTTGAAGAGGAAGCCGCTGAAATGGAAGGTGGTGGTGAATCTATAGGTGTTAGCCCTGCTCCAACACAAGAGTTTGCTGTGAAGTCTACGGACGTTCCCCAGGTCGCTCTGGAAATTAACAAGTTTACCAAACAGGCCAGTATTCTCATCGAGAAGCTGGCAAAAAATGCTGAGCAAAGCGAGAATTTGAACCAACATCTTAAAGAGCTGGCTGATGAGCAGATCAACATCCGCGTCCGCAATGAGATTCAACGATTGTTAAGCGCCAACATGAGTGCCAAATAAACCGACAGGAGTAGCCGCATGGCTAAGAAAAAATTCCAAGCTCGTGTCGAAGTTTATTTTATCATTTATATCGCCACGATTGTCAGCTTCTTCGCTATCGAAGGTGAAGTAAAACATTTCAAAGACAACCAGAAGAAAATCCTTCTGGAAGTATCTAAAGATAAAATTCAGAACCTTGTCACGATTCGCAATGCAATGGATATCCACAGCAAGGACACCATCAACTTGAAAGTCTCGCTTGATGGCGCATTTTCAAAAGATTCATTTGAGGGAACCGTTCATCTCAACCCCATTGATGCACCGGAAGCATTAGACCTTAAGGAATTAGTTTACAATCTTGCTCCCAAAAACCAAGATCCAGACAATAAGACCTTTATTGCTATCATACCTAAATCGGACTTCAATCTAAAGTCTGAAATCCTTTACCGCATGTCTGCGGATATCCACGTGATGCCTGATGAACAACTCGTTCAGGCGGAATTAGAGAAATCGTATTCAGACAAAATGATTGTCCACAAAATCATGGATGCCATGACAGATGTGGGTGAGATATCTCTGGAAAAGCAGTTTCAGAACACCCTGGATCCTGCCGGTGGTGCTATACAGGCACCCTTCACCATTACTGTGGATCGACCAAAAGTTAGTATTGTTGAAGGATTGCCATGGGAAGTCCGCGTCATTATTGGTGGTATTGTTGATGCGGATGATCTAGAATTAATAGCGACCAGGGGTGCCAATTTGGTTGGCAAACTTGAGTCAAGAACACCAGTGTCTGTCGTATCAGGTCGTGGTCGTAAGGATGGTCGAATCACGCTAAAGGCAACCAGGCTTTCAGACGAAGAAATAGCTCTGGTAGAGTTTCAGCTCCAGGTAAGACCACCCCTCTGGCAGAAAGCGCCTTCAATCACCGAAGCTTATGTGGGCGATTCTTTCATCTTTGAAGGTGCCTTAAGAGATATTCCTTCCTCTGAAACATCCATTCGCGTGGGTGGAACAGCAGTTCGTGGTGGTATTGTGCCGGGGACCACGGCTCAGCTACCGGATTTATCTGAAGAAGGGGACATCACTTTCCAGGTATTGGTAGATGGTCGTGAGGTGAACGGGATGAAGCATTCCATTCGTGTTGTCAAGCCACCTGCTCCCAAGGTTTCAATCAATCCTGTTGGGCGTGATGGAAATTACCTGACATTTGAGATTACCACTTATGGTAAGAACAATAGTATCCGCCGTTTTAGAAAAAAAGGCGGGATCGGGTCAAATCGCCAAATGGGTGAAGCTCAGGTTCTAGGAAGTCGCAAAATCTATCGCTGGGAGGTTGAGTTGGAAGAACCTTTTGACAATCTTGAATCTCAAGAGATTAAATTCAGTGTAGATGATCAGAACAAGAGCGCAACATCGTACCGTAAAATTTTCATCTATAACTATTAAAAGAAAGTTGCAGAATAAAATATGTCAGAATTGATAAGAAGGAGGGACCAGTGAAATTACGAAACCTCATTACTTCACTTATTATGCTTGTCTTTGTGTCGACCATGTGGGCACAGGGATTTCAGGAAACAGGCAAGCTGGAATGGGTTGTAAAAGATCGCGAATTTAGCCGCTCATTCATGGAAGCCTATATCGACACCCTTATGGAAATC
>Ga0307989_1001842_pt1 | contig 10641 bp, 7 predicted proteins | sample EllFjometagen185_FD_203164 | JGI IMG/M metagenome (GOLD analysis project Ga0307989, IMG submission 203164) | Marine microbial communities from Ellis Fjord, Antarctic Ocean - #185 | ecosystem: Environmental > Aquatic > Marine > Unclassified | place: Southern Ocean | collected 2014-10-08 | reverse complement strand
GGATCCAGTACCGCAATCAAAGGTACAATTTTCAAACTCACAATTGCAAATTTTTCATGGGTTTCAGAATCCGTAACAACAGCCGCAATGGTCGTTTCCGAGCCTGTACCGGCAGTGGTGGGAATGGCATAAAAAGGCGGCAGTTTTCTCCAAACCTTAAACAATCCTCTCATTTTCAGTACGGATCGTCTGGGATTGGTTACCCTTGCCCCGATAGTTTTTGCACAATCCATCGGCGACCCCCCACCTATCGCGATAATTCCCTTGCACTGATTGGCATGATAAAGTTTCAATCCGGCTTCAATATTGATAATTGTTGGATTGGGTTGGACCTCATCAAAAACATAATAGTCTACATCAGCTTTTTCTAAAGCATCCGTCAGCCTTTTCAACAATCCGGCCTTGATAATACCTTTGTCAGTAACAACCATTACCTTACTCACGCCTGCCGATTTAACATGGCCAGGAAGATCCTTTATACAACCTGCACCGGAAAGTATTTCGGGAACAGGAAATGGAATCAGGGGTGAGGCCAGTTTCATGGCAGATTGGTATGAACGATAAGTTGCTTTTTTAAGTGTCCAGAGCATCGTATTTTTGGGGTTGAGGTTTACAAACAGACTCCATTCAATAATCAGGGAGTCACAATATTAAAATTTCCTCCATTGGAGAAATCGAACAGTGAGAAAAATCTAATCAGGTCAATTTTGCTTCCTTTGTACTGAATATCATCAGATGTTAACAGATCTTTAATGCCGATTTTTCCTATAACCAGTTTTAAGTACAATGAATGGGTTAATTCCACCGTTGCATTGGCATTTGTATCAGGAGCACCTCTGCGATGATGAAGAACCGCATTTTCCAGGTGTAAAACATAACTCTCTTTGATATCGGTAAAAACGAGATTGATCATGATATCCTTACCGTCTGCCCCGGGACCATCCAGTCTCACTGCCATCGCCTTTAAAAATGTATCCATGGGTGTATGCTGTAACATTTCCAACCCATTTCCCACATCAATGCCTTTTTCCGGTGCCCCATGCCTTAACTCAAACGCAGCCGTTAAATATTCATCCCGCCAGGGACCGGACTCTGATTGATACCCCAGTTGGTCGTAAGCTTTGGCCAGCAGTTTTTTGGCATCACTGTTATGCGGATCGGCGAACACCAGATGATTTAACACTTCAGCTACCCAACGATAGTCGCCCTTTTCAAAAGAAACCACTGCCTTTTGCAGCACCTTCTCAGCTCCGCCCATATACTCGATATAACGAATTGCAGATTGTTCGGGTGGTAGAGGGTTCAGATTAGCCGGATTACCATCGTACCATCCAATATAGTGCTGATAAACCGCTCTTGCGTTGTGTCGCAACGTACCATAATATCCACGGTTTGAAAAGGTCGTCCTTAAAGATTCCGGAAATTTTATCTCCTCTGCAATCTCACGGGGAGTTAAGCCTGAATTGGCCATTCGCATGGTCTGATCGTGAATGTATTTATAGATATCCCGCTGTTTCTTCAACAATTCAAGAATTCTTTTGTTTCCCCAGGCCGGCCAATGATGAACTCCAAAATAAACCTCTGCATCTCCAAACAGTTCAATGGCTTCATTAATATAATGACTCCACTTCAGGGCATCTCTCACTTTAGCTCCCCGCAGGGTATAAAGATTGTGCATGGTTCTGGAAACAATTTCCGCACCGCAGAAGGTTTTATAATCAGGTAGATAGAACGTTAATTCTGCTGGAGCTTCCGATCCCGGAACATTTTGAAAAATAAAGCGCACTCCATCCAAAACTTTCTCCTGGGGGGTGCGGGTAATTAGTTCTGTCGGTTTCAAAATACTGACCGTTCCCAAAGCCGGTTCTTTCCCCAATCCCGTCCCCACATGCCCACGTTCTGATCGAGCTAAACGTTTCCCATACATAAAAAGTGATCGTCGTGACATTGTTGAAAATGCCATCACATTTTCACTCACCGCCTCTTCCATAAAACCAATGGGCGCAATAATCGGAATATTCCGGGAAACAGCTTCATCAGCAGAGATCATTGCCGTTGCACCTCCAAAATGATCCACATGACTATGGGTAAAAATAATCGCTGAAATAGGTTTTTTACCCAGATGTTTTTCAGCGAACTGTAACGCCCTGAGTGCAGTCTCCTTGGTAGTCAATGGATCAACTACAATCCAGCCCGTTTTCCCTTCAATCAGCGTAATATTGGCCAGATCATATCCTCTTAGCTGATAAATACCTTTGGTCACTTCAAACAGACCATGGATATTATTCAATTTTGCTTGCCGCCATAAACTAGGATTAACACTCCCCGGGGCTTCTCCTTTCTCAAATCGGTAGGCATCCTGATTCCAGATCACCTCTCCATCCGCACCGGTTACTTGAAGACTCTCTTCAGTGGCAATCAAACCCCGTTTTGCCTCATCAAAATCTTGCTGATCATCAATCGGCAAATCCTCCCTAACACTCTGATTGATTTCCCGGGTAATTGTACTCGGAGCGGTATGGCCTTGCATATCCACATCTGTATTCATGTTTTCACTCTTTTCACATGAACCGATCAGTACAAAGACTCCAAGTAATAATATCGCACGTTTCGTTCCTCTCATCATATTCCCCTGATTAAATATATTTTTAAGCAGTTATCAGTCAGTAGTGTCCGGTTAGAATTTTGCAAAAACTGAAATGTAATCACTGAATCGTGCTGATAAGAATTTGAATAGAATTTCTTAGTAAAGCGTTGCGAAAATAAGCCTTGTTTGAGCGAGGCACGAACGAGTTTGGCGGTTTTTCGCGAAGCAAGCTTAGAAATTCTTCAAATTCATATGCAAAGAGTCAGTGATTACATTTCAGCGACTAAGTTGCAAATATCTAACCGGAAATTACTGATTATCAGTATGCCATTTACTGTAAGGTGAACACGTTGTTTTGTATCCACCCGGATCAATCTCAGCATGTGAACAAAAACCTGACTGGACCCAGCTGTCTTATCCATTGTCAATCCAGATTATTCCACCTGACAATAATTACGTATATTCGAAACAGTTGCATAAGAGTACGATCCGGTATTGAATAAAAATCACATTCCCTGTACAAAACAGATAACCTTTATCACTTATTATATCTGAAACCAGAGAGCTTATGATGACAGATCCCGATATCAAAACCTCCACCCTGGATGTACCGATATTATTGGAATGTTTGAAGGATCACGGCATTACCAGGACTGAAATCATTCAGAAATGCGACTTTGATCCCTCTGATATCGACCCATCAGACTTTGAGATTTCCTTGACAAGCCTGATTAAACTCTGGGAGTTCGCAGAACAGGTAACCAAAGATCCATCGATTGGTATTAATCTGAGAAGACAATACGGTTCAGGCTTTTTCCATTTTGTGAACTATATTGGATTAAATAGCCAAAACCTGTTTGAGACCCTACAAAATTACAATCGGTATGGCAAATTGTTTTGCAGTGCTTTTAATTACGATTTGAATACAGAAGGAGATAATTTTAAACTATCCTTTTCCATCTCTTCATCTCTTCATCAAAATCACTGGATTCCAGAGTACCACCTCTCTCTTCCTGTTTATCTGGTTTCTATGCTTGATATCAATGGTCCCAAACCGGTTGAGGTCCGGTTTAAACATCGTTGCCCCACCTCAATTGAAGCGTATCAAACCTTTTTTCAAGCCCCGGTTCTTTTTGAACAGGAAGAGAATGCCAGTGTTTTTACCAAAGAATCACTGGATTTTAAAACCAATAAAAGCAATCCCCACTTATTGAAGATTTTAAAACAACAAGCAGAAGCAGCTTTGGTTCAACTCGCAGGTTCAGACGATTTGAACCGGAAAGTTGAAGATATAATTATAAAAAACCTGCCAACCGGTCAACTGGATATAGAGATGGCAGCGGACTATTTGCACATGCACCGCACGACACTCCATCGAAAACTGAAAGAGAATGGGACCTCGTTTAACCTGTTATTAACCCACATCAGACAAAACCTTGCTAAATATTACCTGCGTCAAAACATGAATATTGAGCAAATCGCTTATCTACTGGGATATTCCAATCGAAGTGGATTTCAATATGCTTTCAAGTCATGGTTTAAATATACCCCCGGAGAATTCCGTCGGAGCTTAGTTGATTCTAATAAAAACCTCCCTGTTGGAGCATCCATTACCACTTGACAAAAGACTGGACCTCACGCTAGTTGTAGACTTTAAGCTCTTTTACTCATTATTCATCGGAGACCTTTCAAGCATCCTGCTATATTCATCATGCCTGGAAAAAGGAATTATTAAAATGAGACATGCCACAGAAGACGATTTGCCCAGAATTGTAGAAATTTACAACTCAACGATACATACACGCCTAGCGACAGCAGATACTGAAGAAGTCAGTGTCTTATCGAAAAGGGAGTGGCTCAGGAGCCATACACCTGACAAGAGACCTATTTACGTTCACGAAATAAATGGAGAAATAGCTGCCTGGATTAGTTTCGAATCATTTTATGGACGCCCCGCCTATAACTACACCGCCGAAATCAGTATTTATATTGCATCGGAACACCGAAGAAAAAATCTCGGTCGTCAACTCCTGCAAGAATCCATAAAAATAGCACCCACCTTTGGAATCAAAACCATGCTGGGTTACATCTTCTCGCACAATGAACCCAGTCTCCGTCTATTCAAATCATTCGGGTTTGAAGAATGGGGAAGGTTACCTGATATTGCAGAAATGGATGGTAAGAAATACAGCCTGTCAATTGTCGGAAAGCGAATCAGTAAATAAGCTCATCTAGCACTCAACGCGAATGCCATTATAAATATCAGCGATGGATCATCTGTTGTCGCCACCAACCTCAATTATACTCTGACATTCGATACGTCTTTAGCCTTTAGTTTGACTACTATTCGGGGCCCTGAAGATAGAGAATTCACCTTTACCGGCAACGAGGCCAGTGCTAAAATCTCTTTTTCAATGAATTTTTAATCATTCAGACAAAGGATTTTTTAACCGTTCTTTCTAGCCTGATCGACTAAATTTTGATGAAAGGGTGTCAATGAACGTTCCAAGCCACAGTTTAAGCAACATTCCGACTTGATAGACTCATCTTCATTATAAGTAAATCCCCAATTATGGCTGCATCCTGTTTTGTCATTATGTCTAAAAACATTTAGCGAAACATAATCACCAATTTTGACATCTTCAACATGGACGATATCAAGTTCAATCGTAATTGTATTCGATTCTATGTTGGTTGTAATAATCTTCCCGCCACACTCAGCGGTGCGACTTTCATTTTCTGCCATTTTTACCTTTAATCTAATGATTTCGTAGACCGGGAAACTTAAAATTCTAATCGTTGATTTTAGAGCTTTTCAGCCGAATTTTCCTTTTTGCTCCGATCATACTGAAATAGAGAAACCTTAATATACATGAACGGTCCTCGTAAAATACCCTCATCTGTAGTCACATAACCGGTTCTGCCGATCTTTAAAATGTAAGAACTAATCCGTTTCATTATATTATATCTTCAAAAAAAAACTTTAAAGATGGGTTAAAAACTTTTCATATACCGCATTAGTTTTTATTGGGGCTTCCATGAATGGAACGTGACCGATATCTTTGAATATCACTGTTTGATGATTTTTAATACCCTTTTCAAATACAGGCACTGATGAAACATCAATTATCCGGTCTTTATCTCCCCACATGATAAGGGTTTTTGCCGTTATTGCGGGTAACCTTTTTTCAAGCGGTTTTTTGAATGACTTTAGCATTCCCTGAAACATGCGCTTTTCTTGTTCCACCCTTTTTTTCCTCACCCCAATCATATACTCAGCAAAATGATCAGGTATTTTCGGGGGATCATGGAACACAATTTCCATCATTTTCTTAAAACCTTCAACATTCTCAGGTACTAGCAGATTTTCATTCGTTACTAACAGATGTTTCATATAATAGCTTTGTTGCGGAGAGGTGACTCCTGCCGAATCCATTAATGCCAGGCTTAATAGCTTATCCTGATGAACAGTAGCATAATATGAGGAAATATATCCACCCATTGAAACACCAATCAAATGGAATTTGTTTACATCAATTGCCGCAAGAAACTGGTCTAACCGGTCTACTTGATCTGCGATTGTGTATTCTACTCCATCTACAATCTCGTTCTCCGCAAAACCGGGGAGATCAGGAGCGATAACATGGTACTTCGTACCGAAATAGTCCATCATTTTGATCCATGGTTCTTTACTGGATCCAAAACCATGTATAAAGACAATCGTTTCCTTATTTTTTGTTCCAGCTTCAAGATAAGGCCAATTATGTTTACCCACTTGGACAGAATTTGTATCAATTCCTCCCTTCCATTTGGCATATCCCGTTGATGCTTTGATTACAGTTCCAGGAGAAAAATAATACGTTCCGAATGATACACAGACAATTAAAATAAATGTCACTAAAAGATACTTGATCAACTTTTTCATAATCCACTCCTTAAAAGGGGTTTTATTTTTTTTAATTATCCTCTGGATTCAGCTCTTTTCTAAAAACAATACCATCACCTCATTGCCTTCTGAAAGGGTATTTTTAACAAATTTAAAAAATATTTCAATACGTTTTTTGCATCTTTTCTATCCTGGGTACTTTGGTCATCACACAATAAACAATATTATTATTAATGATGACTATTATATATCTTCCTATATTTATAGGCGATGTTAATTTTATGTTTAATACAAATTTATCGCTAATTGATTAAATGCCAAAAGACCGAGATTATTTTTTCAAAGGGACGTAGTAAAGTAGTAAAGGGGACGTAGGTTCTTTTGTATCATTCATTGTCCCTGTAAATGACACAAAAGAATCAACGTCCCCTGTATTCTCCCCAAAAAGGCGATATTTAATCCCCCATTTTATATATACTTCTGCCACCCACAAAGGTTTCCAGAACCTTAATATCACGGATCGGGGTTGAGCTTGTTAGCGGATCTTCAGAAAGAATAACCAGATCCGCATACTTTCCTGGTTCGATTGAGCCGACGGTTGTTTCCAGGAACATCTGCCAGGCAGAGTCGATGGTAGTAGCACGTAATGCCTGAATCTTTGATATGCGTTCTGCTTTCCCGATCACTTTACCACTGGATGAAATACGGTTGACGGCCGACCAGATCAGCAACAAGGGATTCATAGGAACGACCGGTGTATCAAGATGAATGGTAAAGCGGATACCACGGTCTAAGGCAGATTTAGCGGGGCTCATACGCATCGCCCGCTCAGGCCCCATAAAAATATCCCGGTGTCTGTCTCCCCAATAATAGGTGTGGGCTGAATAGAAGCTCGGTACAACACCCAGTTTCTGAATCAGGTCCAGTTGATCGTTCCGGGTCATCTGGGCATGGACCAGGATGTGTCTGGTGTCCTGCCGGGGATATTCTTTTTGTGCTTCAGCATAAGCATATAAGATATTATCGATACACGCATCACCGTTGCCATGAATCGCCAGCTGTTGACCGGCATTGTGAAACTTTTTTACCTGTGAAACCAGTTTTCCCCGTCCGATCACAGGATATCCGCGATACTCCTTGTCCCCTTTAAAGGGGACAAAATAGGGTTTGCTCAAGTATCCGGTGTATCCCTGTATGGAACCATCTGCGATCAATTTAACGGCACCGATTTTTAACATTTTACTATTATGCTGATCGACCTTGAATTCTCCATTGATAATTTTATCTCCAACTTTATAGTTGGGCCAGATGACTAGTCTCAGGGGAATTAGTCCATATTTTGAGGAGAAGGAGAGCCCCTTGATTATCATTTCACTGGATAGGCCGTTCTGGGCAGTTGTGACGCCGGCTTCTGCATAATCCTGATTTGCTTTGCTCAACATATTCAGGTATTTACCGATGGTAATCTTCATTGCCAAGGCACTTGCCTTATCCTTTGCTTTTTCTTCCAGGACTCCATCTGGATCGCCATTCTTGTCCCGCCGGATAATTCCACCTTCGGGGTTTGGCGTTCCAGCAACGATACCAACAGTTTTTAAGGCCATTGTGTTGGCGGCTCCCAGATGTCCGCTGATGTGGCTGATAAAAACAGGATGTTCGGTTGAAACCTTATCCAAATCAAATCGGGTCAGATGGCGTTTTTCGGAGATTAGTGTATCATCATACCCAAAACCATATACCCATTCACCCTTTTTTGTCTTTTCCGCCCTGGCTTTCAGCTTCACAATAATCTGCGAGATCTTCACAATGCTTCCAATCGGTGGGCTGTTTAAGTCCTCTCCAAGGGCACCGAGACCGGAACCGGGAAAATGGCTGTGGGCATCTACAAATCCAGGAATTAAGGTCCTGCCTTCGAGGTCATTTACAACCGTATCATTTGTGATCAGTTTTTTGATTTCGGCAGTGCTACCGATAGCGGTAATTTGATCGTTTTCTACAGCAATTGCTTCAGCCACTGAGTTGTGCTGATCCATGGTCAATACGCTGCCATTAATAAAAACCTGCCGAGCGGGTGGCTGCCTCATCTGCCGAATAACCAGTATTGCCACAGCTCCAGTCAAAATCAACACCAGGATAACGAGTCCGACTATTTTGAGTACTTTTTTCATAGGAATATTTTATAGGCCAAGATCTTCATTAATTAGAACAATCTTGATACGGTTTTTGGGAAAGGATTTATCGATAATGCTCCAGGCATTGCAAATGCGTTCTGTACTTTAAAACAAATATCACCTTATAAATCAAGATTTAATGTATAGTGTGTCCGTTTATCTGTTCAGATTTACAGAAAGATTCTTCCCTGTAAAGCAGTTATTTGCTCTGTGCCTCGTCAAAATATCATCCGGACAAAAAATGACACAAATTGTCCATGTCATGCGGAAATCGGACCACCCAATGAGTTGATAATACGGGCTATTCCGAATATTCTTCCTTTGCGTGATTATACCAAGTTGTGATACTTTGTGGTCATTTTAGGGCAAATTTCACGGATTTTAATCTTAATAAATTAAGCTACCTGCTTCCACTCATACTTGTGTTGTAATCCACCCAACTTTGGAATTGATTTTACCTTGCAGGATTCAAATGGTTTCTGTTGAATGTCTCTACTTAAAGGCGAGTCTCTTCCCACAGATAAATGACATCGATCCCCGTTATAGTAATTGATGTATTTCTTCATCAAACGCCGGAGGTGATCCTCACCAAAAATAATGACATGATTTAGGAGGTCGCTACGGGCGCTCAATACAAACCTTTCTGCCAATCCATTTTGCCAGGGGCTCCTGTAGGAAGTAACTTTTGGTTTCACTCTAAGTTGATGTTCAAGAAATCCTTTCACTCCTGATGAAAAGATCTTGTCCCGGTCCAATATCAAGTACTTTGGAACCTTATCAAAAGGAAATGTATCCCTCAACTGTTGGATTACCCACAAAGCAGAAGGATGACTGGTTACATTGAAATGTCTGATGATCCTTCGTTTGTGATCAATAATGAAGAACACGAAGAGGATTTTGAACCCAATGGTAGGAACGATAAAAAAATCCATCGCAGATATAACATCGCTATGATTTTTAAGAAAGGTCATCCAGGATTGCTGTTTCTTTAGATCAGGATGTCTGGACTTAAAGGTTCTCAGATAACGAGAAACAGTCGCTTCAGAAACATCGTTAAAACCCAACATCAGCAATTCGGAATAGATTCTCGGAGCACCCCAATGGTTTTTGAAACGTTTTCTCTGCCAGTTAATTACAGTTTCCGGTTTTACGATAATCAGATGATCTCGCCATCTTTCCCAGACTTGTTTTAAAGCTACCCAAAATAATCGGTCTATGTTGGAAAACCGGGGCTGCTTCATTTTGATATGATAAGTCGTTAGCTGTTGTCTGAGTGCCAGATTTTCTGACACTAAATTATCCTTGGATTTTAAAACTGCCTTGGTGATAACAAGTAAAAATAAAAATAGTCTAATTAAGAATGGATACATTTTTTGCTACACTCCATTTAAAAATTTGTTTGAAGTGAAAAATGTACTCGGAATTTGTGGAATAATCAACCGGCTATTGGGGCGAATAACCGATTGTAATTATGGGATGATGTAATTATGGGGAGTGACATCTGATAATGCTCACTTAGCGTATTTTGTATTAATCCGCATCCAACGGCGGGAACGCCATTGAAATATCGAACGTTCACTCGGTACCTTGACTGATCTCCCAAGATCCCATAAAATCTATGATTGATAACCTTCCTATAACAAGCAATGTGAGTCGCATTTGAAAAGCTCTGAGATCCGTAATCCCCTGTTTGTCGAAAAAGAACCTATATATACCTCTCAATTTTTTATATTCTGGATTACCAACCTGTTTACGGTTATGAGCTTGAGCATTTTCTTTATGTTCCCGCTCTTCATCCTGGAAAACGGTGGCAGCAAGTCAGATATTGGCATCCTGATGGGCGCCATGATGCTTTCTTCAGTACTAATCCGACCATGGGTGTCGCAGATGGTCGATACCGTTGGGCGAAAAAGCAGCTATGTTCTAGGAACCGTGATCTTGATCGCAGTTCCCTTACTCCATATCCCTTTGAAAGGAGATATTTCCGGATACTACGG
>Ga0307989_1001841_pt1 | contig 10642 bp, 13 predicted proteins | sample EllFjometagen185_FD_203164 | JGI IMG/M metagenome (GOLD analysis project Ga0307989, IMG submission 203164) | Marine microbial communities from Ellis Fjord, Antarctic Ocean - #185 | ecosystem: Environmental > Aquatic > Marine > Unclassified | place: Southern Ocean | collected 2014-10-08 | reverse complement strand
AAGCAGTTGACAGGGGTACATGCAGGCCAGCCATTGAGCTCCGAAATCACCTATTTGGGGTGCCGACCTTGTACTACGATGGGGAAGGCAACATCGGGGACAACGATATTTTAGCGAGTTGTTCACGTGAAAGGACGGGGACGTAGTTTGAAAGTTTGATTTGTAAGGCTTAATCTGAATTCATCTTTCCGCTATTCAACAAATTTCCTAAATCAAGTGTCATACAGATGTCATTTCCTCTTTGAAAAGCATTACTGGCCGATGATTTCTTAATGCCGATGAATTCTCCAATGTCGGTCAACGATTCACCCAGGTACTGTTTTCCTGAAAAAATAAATGCGTCTCTGACAGCCTTTGTCTTTTTACTCTGGACCAACATCCCTCCGGTGGCAATTTCAAAATAAATTTCCAATACCTGCATTAACCCTTTTATTCTAACATTGAAAACCCCGCCCTCTGGGCGGGGTCAGAGTCCATTGGCTTTGCCGTTTGGACGACTCAGTGATACTTCCTTAGGTTGAGTTGTTCCCGCAATCTCAACAAAGGAGGAGTATCATGAGTCGCTTTCGCAAATTATCACATACTATATGGCATTGCCAATATCACATAGTATGGGTACCAAAATATCGTTTAAGAATTCTCAGCGATAAAATCGCGGTCGAAGTTAATAACTGTATTAGGGCTTTCTCGGAACAGATGAAATGTGAAATTGTTGAACTAAACATTCAAATTGATCATGTGCATTTGCTAGTGCTGGTTCCGCCCAAAATATCGATATCCAAGTATATGGGTACCATAAAAGGAAGAACAGCAATTCGTGTTTTCAATAAATTTCGTAATTTGAAAAATAAGCCATATTGGGGGAATCATTTCTGGGCTGAAGGGTACTGCGTCGATACAGTAGGTTTAGATGCAGAAATGATACGAAAATATGTCAAATTCCAAGAAAACAAAGAAAGAAAAATTGAATCTAAATAAACTTCATTCGAAGAACGGGAACAACTTTCTTTGCCCCTTCTAGGGGCAAAGCATTTTATCCCCTTCCAGGGGTTATACCTAATACCGTGCCCTTTGGGTGCGGTTGTTTATTGCGTAGCTTGGGTTTAATACCCCGCCGCTTGCGGCGTAGGTTGAAAATATTGTATATGCAACTGAATACTCCGCTGCTTGCGGCGGGTTTTTTTATTGACAGTTTCGTAGTCAATGCCACATTATCTTGTTCATGTTTGGCGAGCGTTTCCTTCAATGGTATCAACCCCAAAAAACTCTGTAAATCAAACTTTCAAACTACGTCCCGTTGCTCCCGTTGCTCTTAAAGGTTGAAATGAGATTTCAAGTTTTACTTTCGTAAACCCATTAAAGACTCTGCGCGGAGTGATCAAGTGATCCGTGCCATGATCATGAGGCTCAAAAAAGAAAAACCCGAAGTCGAATCCATTGCCTACGAGCTTGGGGTTCAAGGCTGTCTACCTGGAAGATCCACTTCTTAGGAATGGCATTAATCAGCACCATCACTATGAATCATCCCCTTTCTACCTTTGAAATCTGTAACGCAATCACCAACCCCCACCATCAACGCCATTTTTCCCAGGATGCCATCTGGTATCAAACCGCGCAGAATCATGGGTATATAAATCTGTCGAGGCCTGACCACCAAGCGGCGCCCTCTTTTCAGTCCAGATTCGACTATACCCTTAGCAATCACATCGTGGTCTTTCACAGCTGGATACAACAGTTTTCCGATCATATTCAACGAAAACCCTTCAAACATGCCAGTGCTAATATTCCCTGGATGAACCGAGGTGAATTTAACCCCTTTCTTGCCAGCTACCGCCATCTCTAGCCTGAGAACATCGGTCATTCCCCAGACAGCCCATTTTGAAGTAGTGTAGGCAGCCAGGCCAGGAGCACTTTGTATCGCCACACCAGATGATACGTTAACAATATGCCCGGCGTTGCGCTCCATCATCTCAGGCAAAAACTCATGAATCGCATAGAACAGTGCATTAACATTGACATCCATCTGTTTAATAGCATTTTCAACCGGTTGTTCCCAAAACATCCCGTGCCTGACGAATCCGGCATTGTTGATTAATATGTCCACCTGTCCCATATCATTTCTGGCCTGTTCAGCCAGTTCCTTGATACGATTCTTGTCGGAGACGTCACATGTATATAGGTGGACACCGACACCGTAGGTATCGAGTTGCTCCCCTGCCGTTTCCAGCGCCTGCTCATTCAAATCCCAGATCGTCAGGTCGCATCCCTCGGCTGCCAGCCGCTTGCAGACAGCCAGGCCAATTCCCATGGCACCACCGGTAACAATTACTTTTTTTCCTTTTAGTTGCTTCATTCTAAGCTCCATCTTTTTTTTGTTGATTACGTACGATTAAGACACTAACTGCTTACGCAGTTCCCTTTTTAGAATTTTCCCAACCCCACTGACTGGAATCTCGTCCACAAGGTATACTTCCCTGACTTTCTTATACGGTGCAACCCTGGAATTGACAAAATCAACCAAAGTTTCTTCGGATAAGGTTGAATTTTCTTTCAACTTCACAAAAGCGACTGGAATTTCACCTGCGGTTTCACTTTTTTTGCCAAGAACTGCTGCCTGTTCCACTTCCGCATGCTGGAAGAACACCTCTTCAATCTCTCTTGGATAGACATTGTATCCTTTATAAATAATCATATCCTTTAATCGATCCGTAATAAACAGATACCCCTCTTCATCCAGTTTCCCAATATCGCCTGTGTACAGCCACCCATCTTTTAAAACCTCAGCCGTTGCATCAGGCCTGTTCCAATAGCCCTTCATAACTTGTGGCCCTTTAATGCATATTTCCCCCTCTTCGTTTGCAGGTAACGATTCATTGGTTTCTAGGTTTACAATTTTGATCGCGGTATCGAAAACAGGCAGTCCAACCGAGCCTACTTTGCTTGTTTCCCGTCCGGGAGGGTTGGATGTTGCCCCCATGGTACACTCCGTACAACCGTATGCCTCATTGACATACGAGTTTGGAAAGCTGGCAAGCATTGAGTTAATAATCTCTTCCGGCAGAGGCGCTGCACCGGAACCAATAGTCTTAATCATGCTGAAATCGTAATCGGAAAAACGACTGTGATTGAGTAATGAATCTTATTAAATCGGGTGACAGCATACCAATTAGTATGAAATCACAAAATCCGGAATCGGGGTAGAGTAGGGGAACAGGCTTACACCAATCCCCCTCTCTATCCCTATTTTCAATTTAGTACTCTATCGCACGATTTTCAGAAATCAGGGAGACGAAAAGCTGGAAGGTGATCATAACCCCCATCATCCTTCTAAAATACCTTGTAAAAATATCCTTTTGCGTATAGAATAACCTTTCATAAATGTCCTATAATTATAATGTTTACCTTGTATAAATGACCTAAAATCAAATATTTTTAAAAAAAACAAAGAATTAAATGGTTATTAAATATGAAACGAAATACCTATAATTATTTAAAAGATTGGAAAAACAGCAAAAACAGAAAACCGCTTGTTATCAGAGGAGCGCGTCAGGTAGGAAAAACGTGGATAGTGAAAGAGTTTGGAAGATTAGAGTTTGAAAATATTATAGAAATAAATTTTGATAAACATCAAGGGATCGCCGAGTTATTTTTGTCGGTGGACGTTAATACAATATTGAGAAGCCTTGAACTTGAGCTGAATGTTGATATCCATATTGGAAAAACGCTTCTATTTCTGGACGAAATCCAGAGTGCGCCTGAAATTTTATCGCGCTTACGATACTTTTATGAAGATATTCCGGATCTACATGTAATAGCGGCAGGCTCTCTACTTGAGTTTTTACTTGAAGATCACAGTTTTTCCATGCCGGTCGGACGTATAGAGTACCTCTTCATGGGGCCGATGAGATTTGAAGAATTTCTGTTAGCTCTCGGCGAGAATAAACTTGTTGATTATCTTGCTCAATATAGATTTGAGGAAACAATTCCGGAATCTATTCATCAAAAACTGTTAAACTATGTTAAAAGCTTTTTTATAGTCGGAGGAATGCCAGGTGTTGTAAACGTATTTAAAGATCAAGGAAATTATCGGGAAGCTCTCCGGGAACAACAGAGTATTTTGCAGACCTATGTCGAAGATTTTAATAAATATCGAAAAAGAGTTAAGGTAGGAAGATTGGATAAAGTTTTTCGTCGGATCCCCTCTTTAGTTGGTCAAAAACTCAAATATGTAAATATTGATCGTAATGAAAAAACAGTCGCTTTGGCACACGCGATTCATTTACTTGAACTTGCGAGAGTGATTTATTGTGTAAAGCATACTGCAGGAAACGGGTTGCCTCTTGAAGCCGAAGCAAATGATCGAAACTACAAACCTATATTTTTAGATATCGGATTAATGCAATCCGCATTGAATCTTCGATATGCTGATGTTTTACAAAGTAAAGAATTGATAGCGATTAACTCTGGTTCACTGGCGGAACAGTTTGTCGGGCAGCATCTGCTATTTGATTTTGAATATTATGAGAAGCCGTCTCTGTATTATTGGAGTAGAGAAGAGAAAAGCTCTACTGCGGAAATAGATTATTTGATAACACACAAGGGACAAATAGTACCTGTTGAAGTAAAAGCCGGAAAAACAGGTACGTTAAGATCTTTACATCTATTTGTTTCATCAAAAAAGGTAAATCTGGCGATTAAGTACTCAAGCATAAGACCATTATGTGATCATCTCCATACAATAGCTTCCAGTCATCCACAGCCGTTTACCTTACTTTCAATTCCATTTTATTTAATAGACCAAACCAAAAGGTTACTCACAGAAGTAAGGTAATATAATTGAATTACTCGTTATGAATAAAATCGAAAAGTTATTAGAAAAATTAAAGGCTAGCCAAGACAATGTTAAATTTGCAGATCTTATCGCGTTATCAAAATATGCTGGTTTTGTTGAAAGGAAAAGAAAGGGAACCTCTCATATCTATACTTCCTGGTACTGATGTAATGATGAATTTTCAAGATATAAAAGGTAAAGTAAAACCGTATCAAGTAAAGCAGATCTTAAAAGTTATAGATGAAAAAAAAATTACTAGAAGAGGATGATAATGGATAAAGAATTATACTCTATAAGAGTTAATTGGAGCGATGAGGATGAAGCATTTGTTGCGATTGTTCCGGAATTTCCTGGCCTATCAGCATTTGGGGAAACAAGAAAGGAAGCAACGGAAGAAGCAGGGATTGTTTTAGAAGCCTTTATTGAAATCTTTGTTGAAGATGGGAAAAAACTACCTGAGCCAGAAAAAATTCACGGATTTAGCGGTCAAACAAGATTGCGGATGCCAAAATCACTACACAAAAAGTTATCAATGAGTGCTGAACGCGAAGGCGTTTCCATGAATCAATACATGGTTAGTTTGATTTCTGAAAGACAGGCTGAAAAATCTACAACAAAGCGTATTTTAGGGGAAATTGCAGAGACCTTTATCTCAAAAGTGCATAGTTTAGTGAAAACAGCAACGTTTGCATCGCAATCAAAAAGTGTAATTTTTGATTCAAATAGAATAATAAAACCTTAAAAATCAGGCTCATCAAATATTACTTACAACTTTTGTATATTCCACTAAATCTGATTTATTAAATATAAATGAGCGAATATTTCAAGGTAGGAATAGGAAGGTGATAACTGGTATCAGGTTAATAGTAGGTATAATAAACTTGGAACTTTGTTCAAACATTTAGAACAAAGTTTAAATGAGAACTGGTCTTGCAAGTATTGTTAACACCAATAGAATATGATTTCCGTGAGTATAAATCGAAGTGACTTTTAAGGTAGGAGTTGCTTAGTTTTTGGGGATATTAGAAACGTATTTTTTATCAATAAGATGTTTTAAATACTTTTCCTTTGTAAGAGTACATTCTATTAACTTAACAAATTAGGCATTGTTAAGTTTTGTTTGGGTAGCCATTAGGCCAATCAAACCAATTCCAATTTCTTTTTTACCATGAGATAATTTTGTACGAATTGGGGTCTTTTTACCGTTATGTATATAATAGTAATAATGATGATCTCCTTCCTCTTTAATAAATCCTTTCTTTATTAAAGAGGCTTTTATATCTCGGGTTTTGAGTGGAGTCATTCTACTTGTTCAAAGAATTTCTGGAGAGAGTATTTAAGGTTAATTGCATCATCAGCAAGGTTACTGTCATCCTCCAGCATGATCATCCGACAAAGACTACCTAATTCGTCATAAAGATCAGGAAAAAGTTCTTCATGTTTTTGGGTATAAGGAAATACAAATTCAGTTGGAATCGACACTATATTAAAAATTGTAAGCTCCTTGTTCGCAAATACTTGAATACTAAGTTTTGTTTTTTGCTTAAACCCCTCGATAACAGCATTCTCGATAACATTAAATGTCTGAAAGGATAATTGGTCTTCTTCTTTTTCTATTTCATCTAAAATACCAGAAACAGAAACCAAATTTGATGAAGTCGCTGTTCTAACTCCTTTTAAAACAGGCTCTAACGCTTGATCATAAATGCGGCCTTCTATTGTAAAATCATCACGGCATACTTCATAATCATCTAAACTTAATGAGCTCCTATTCTCAATAAACTCTAGATCTTCACTTAAAAAGTCATAAAAGTTCATTTTTTATTCCTATAATTTTTTTGTAAAAATACGCCAATAAGTCTATTGGAACTGTAATTGTGATTAAAGGCTCAATTCCTTCTGAATCAGGAGCAAACACAGCAGGTTTTCCAGATGCAATATGATGAATATATGCGGGAGATATTTTATAAAACATAAGCTCCCCAGCATCTATGCCATGTGCTGCATACATAAAATTTGAATAAACAAAATGCTGACTATCTTGTGAGACTGGAAATTGATTTTTTAAAACAATCCCAAATTGCTTTTTATGTTTTTCTGTAACTGAAATTTGTTTTAACAATCCTTTATAAAAATCTTTATGGCTATCAACGACCAATGATTTTAAAACTCGGTTCGAAAAACGAACCACAAGACAATTAAGTAAATCACCTTCTCTTCCTCGAGGTGATTTCATACCAAAATACAAATCTGAGTGACCAATAAAAGTTTCAATTGTGAATGAATCAGCTATGTAGCTTTTCTTAGGTGGAACTAATTTACTGGTATCCACAGTTACCGATGTTGCGCCATTATCCTGACTAATTACAAGAGCTGTTTTCCTGCCTTTAAATACATCCCCAGTTCCTAATCCTTCAGGGCTAAGTATTCTTTGAGAGGGTGTCAATGGCCTTGTTACCGGCAAAAAACCTTTTGAAGTACTTCCCTTTTCAGATGAAGCTTTCTCTTCTTCTCTTCTTGTTTTTCGGTTTTTTGACATTCTATCCCAATTTATATTTACTTCAAGTAAGTATTAAATCTTATCTTACTACTTTTGTCAATTAACTTAAACAGTTATAATGCAAACATTTAGCCAAAAAATTTAGTAATATAAACACCTGTTTACCTATTTGGCGATCTTCAATTCCCTGGACTACTGATTTATACCAAACTCTAATTGTTCAAAACACCAAGCAGCGGTCCTTAATAATTTAACAACATCCCCAAACCTTCCAGCTGTGATATGTTCGTTTATCCCAGCTAAAAATGTTGTTGCCTTGTAAGAATATGCTTCTTCTTGTTTTTCTTTCATTTAAAACTTTACTTCACATAGCAGGTAAAGTTATTGGTAATTTTGGGTTAAAAAGTAAAGTTATAATAATCCTTGTTCTCTGAACTCTTTACAGCGCAATTTGACTAAGATCTTATCCTTCTGTTCTTTGCTGAGATAAGGGCGAAGTCCATTCTTAAAGATTGGAAAAACGCTTTTATTTCTGGACGAAATCCAGAGTGCGCCCGAAGTTTTATCGCGCTTACGATACTTTTATGAAGATATTCCGGATCTACATGTAATAGCGGCGGGCTCTCTACTTGAATTTTTACTTGAAGAACACAATTTTTCCATGCCGGTCGGGCGTATAGAGTTTTTCGCCGGATCCCCTCTTTAGTTGGTCAAAAACTCAAATATGTAAAAATTGATCGTAGTGAAAAAACAGTCGCTTTGGCACAACCGTTTACCTTACTTTTAATTCCATTTTACTTAATAGACCAAACCAAAAGGTTACTCACAGAAGTAAGGTAACCAGTGATCATACGTTCTTTTTAGGCTGGACAATAGACCACAGCTCTGTGACATGTTCTATTATCGATTTTCCGGTGGTAGTTACCTTAATCGGGGGAGTTATTTATATACTTAGGGACGTCCCGCAAAACACAGAAAATCTGTTTTAGAATGAAGGTCTGATAGCGTTTTTTTGATAATCAGTGTATAAATAAGGATACGATTAATGAAATAGTATTATATTAATTACAGCTCACATAAAATTTAAATAGGGCAAAATGGCAAAAAATATTCACGGCGGCGAAGTTAAGCAGATGGTATTGGCATCTGGAAAAACTTATACGAGAGAGTCCTTAGTAACAGAAGTTATAGAACAATTTGGTGAGGATACCGTTTTTCATTCATGTGCGGCCGAAAATATGACAGCCGATGAATTGATATCATTTTTTGAAGCAAACGGGAAACTTAACCTGCAGGATTACACTTTTGAAACTTGTGAATGTTAAAATCACTAATTGGTAAATCTTATTTTTTTGAAGATAGGTCTTTATTAAAGTTGATTGGAATATAACTCAAATAAATTAATATAATCATGTCTTTAAAAGTCCTATATCGCAGAAACCCATCAGATTAGTTTTTCTAAGGATTTCTGCGCTCAGGATTGAAAGTAATCAGTGATTTTTTTCGTATTCCTGCTCAATAATTAGAGCTGGCTTGATCAACATAGTGACAACGAAAGTGCCAAGAGCCAGTATACCTAACGTAACGCAGATTTCGACCCATGTTGGGGAGTAATCTGTGACCTCACCCAGTGGTGATGGAATAAGCCCGGGAACAATTAGCCCCACCCCTTTCTCAACCCAGATTGCAAAAAACAAAACAATACAGACTGGCATCAACACCTTTGGACTGTTTTTACCCGGATTAAAAGCCAGAATAATAGTTGCCGTCAGATTTAGGATTATAGAAGTCCATATCCAGGGAACCAATGAAGAATGGCCTTTCAGTCCAAAAAATAGATAGACCGCAGAGAGACTGTGATGGGTTGGTGCATAGAATTCCTTAAAAATCTCTGAAAACAGCATCACCAAATTAATCACCGCTGCAATAACGATAATAATTCTCAGTTTATTAAACATCTGTTTTTCAATACGAAAGGACGTAGTAGAATGGATAATAACCAGAACTACTGTGATTAGTGCAGGTCCTGCGGCAAAAGCAGAAGCCAGAAATCGAGGTCCCAGCAGCGGATTGTTCCAAAAAGGTCTTGCAGGTAACCCCTCGTATAAAAATGCTGTCACCAGATGAATACCTACAGCCCAGAAGATGGACAAAAACACAAACGGTTTGTACTTCTTCTCATCCGGTTCACGACCATGATAATGTTTATAAAGAATGTAAAAGGGGACCAGGACATTCAATGCCAGATAGCCGTTCAAGACAATAACGTCCCATGCTAAAATGGATGACGGCCAATTAAACAAACCAATAGCCGGAGTCAAATGCCAGGCTTTAGTCAAACCTCCCAGATCTACCAAAATGAAGAGTAGGCACATGACTAATGCACCAACAGCCACACCCTCACCAATGATCACGACCCGATGAAAATCTTTATCCTTAAAAACATACGCTGGAAGAATCAGCATCACTGCCGCTGCAGCAACCCCCACCAGGAATGTAAAGTTAGATATGTAAAGTCCCCAACTGATGATATTTGATAATCCTGTTACAGCCAGTCCTTCAGTGAATTGAATTGTGTAAGCATAAAACCCGAGGACCATAAATGAAAAAAGGACACAAAGGTAAATTTGGTAACGTAGTGATCCAGAAAAATTCCAAATCAGCGCATCTTTTATAAAACTGTAAAGATCGCTTCTAAATGTTTTATTCATAGTTTATTGTCCTTATTAGTCACTAAAATACCAGAATTTTGGATCGGTTCCCAAATCCTCTTTCATGCGAAAAACTTTTTTAGTTTTTAGAACATAACGGATTTCACTATCGGGGTCGAGCAAATTACCAAAAACCCTTGCACCTGTTGGACATGCTTCGGCACAAGCTGGTAGTTTCCCTTCTCGACTACGTTGAACACAAAAAGTGCATTTTTCCACTTGACCCCTTTTTCGTATTCGGTTGCCGAGATAGTGCTGTTGGGTGTTGATTTCCTCTTTAGGAATCTCAGGGTCATGCCAGTTAAAGCGTCTACCCCAATATGGGCAGGCAGCCATACAATATCGGCAACCGATACACCAGTCATAATCCACGACAACGATTCCATCTTCCTCTTTCCAGGTTGCTTTGGTTGGACAGGCTTTTATGCATGGTGCGTTCTCACAATGAAAACATTGAATTCCCATGTAAAAATGATCTTCTACCGGAACTTCATGAAAGTACTTACCGTTGCCAGTTGTAATATCCATTTGTCCGTTTTCCATTTCAAAAACACGAACATATTGAGTTTTTGATTTTCGATCCAGATTGTTCTCTTTCAC
>Ga0307989_1001840_pt1 | contig 10650 bp, 8 predicted proteins | sample EllFjometagen185_FD_203164 | JGI IMG/M metagenome (GOLD analysis project Ga0307989, IMG submission 203164) | Marine microbial communities from Ellis Fjord, Antarctic Ocean - #185 | ecosystem: Environmental > Aquatic > Marine > Unclassified | place: Southern Ocean | collected 2014-10-08 | reverse complement strand
AGAAAGATCATCTATCCAGGCGATTTAGACATCCTCAAACAACCAAAAGACCCAGACGCTAACAGGCTCACATTGATTACATGCTGGCCAGTTGGAACAAATACAAAAAGACTAGTCATTATAGGGGACCTAGTCGAAACTGAATAAATCGCAAAGCCAAACTACAAATTGTCTAGCTGATCCAGCAAGGCATCTTCAGCACCTTTTTCTTTTTCCTCTGCCTCAGCCTCCTGAGCACGAAGGTCTTCTCTCTTCTGCTTAACCTCTTTCTCGTCAAACTCTTTCCCGTACTTCTTGTCGAGGTTGGCCATATCGCTCTGGTACTCAGTATCTAGTTTCTTGAGCTGATCCTTTTCGTTTACCAAAATATCTCGAAATTTCTTGATCTGCTCCTCGCTCATGATTGGCAAAATCTGGAGCCAATACTCTCGCTCATCTTCGTCCATTGACTCAGTCTCAAAAACCAACTTTATCAAATCAGGAAAAGTCTCACGGACTAATTTTGGGACTATATAGTACTTCTCAGCCTCCTTGATATAGTCTTCATTTGATTTGGAAGGATCTGGCTTGATATGAACACTCTTTGAGGTAGGAGTGCCACCAGTTCCACTGTCATCCTTTTTTTTGTCATCATCGCTCATGGGTGGAATTATATGAGTAATAAGACCAAAAGACAAATCAATAAATATAACTGATCAATTGAGCTTACGATTATTCCCCAGGCTTTTTATCAGCCTCTTTCTCTTTTGGCCTAGTAGGCCCCGCAATTACCTTTCTTTTCTTGTAATAAACTTCCCTTTCTGTCACGGATTGTGGTTTTGGGATAAATGCTCCCCGGAAACGAACTTCCGGAGACATTGTGGTCACCAAAGTTGCAGCCGTCCCCATGAACGAGAACGTAGATTTGGCGTTCTCAGCTTGTTTCTTTGCTATTTGGTCAATGAACCGACCCAAGTCTGGAACAGCTTGTGGGACGCCACCATAGAGGCTTGTAGCGACTCTGACTTTACCATCCGCATCAACAATCCCCATCAAAAGATTGGAATCACCAGTGGGTGATACAACATTATAAGAAAGAATAGTTCCCTCAGGCATCTGGCCTTCGCCAAGATCAATAGGTTTGACCACATGGTTATAAGAGTAGCCACCATTAGGGTTTTTTGCTTTCATCAAAGTGGCATACAACTCTTCAGGATTTCCAGTAGCTTTAACATCCAGACCATTCTTATCACCAGCCTGAAAACCAGTAAGCATACCATAAACATAATGAGCTGAAATCGCAGTATCATCACCCCCTAGCTGAAGGATTAAATCTTCAGAAATAGCATCATTAGCAATCTTGTTCAAACGTTTCTTGAATTTCACCAAGTCCTTATCAAAGTCTTCAGTCTTAATATCAAAACCAGCTTGCTGAGCGTATGTAATGATTTTTTCCTTAATAGGGTTTCCCTTAGCAGGGGTGTAAGGATCGCTATCTCTTATTTTTTCATACTCAGAAATCAACTTCCCCATCTCATGCTTTGAATATATACCATTCAGCATTTCACCAAAATCAACATCCTTATACATTACATCAATAGAACCAGCGTATTCTGCAGCTCCCATAGTCATGCCAAAATATTTTTCAACAATACTACAAATTTGATAAGACGCATTCAAGAATAAGGAATTTTTATTCTCAGGTTTTTTAAGCTCTTCTTTCAAGTTCGCGGTGAGGTCCCGAACAAATTGCTGTTTGTTATTAGCATCAAAGTCTTTGGCAACATCAACGACCTTACCAATAAGATTTCTGGTTTCTTCGGAAGCACCAACAGCGTCTCCTATTTCGGCAAGTGCTTGTTTAGTAGGGTCAACAGTTGTTTCATTTGAAAGTTTGGCAGTAGCCACCCTAGTTCCTTTAACAACATTCTTCTCAGCTTCATATCTAGCAGCCTCATTTGCGACTATATCTGGTTCTATTATTGCGTCTAGTCCCTCCCCTGGGACTATATCTGGTTTTAGTATTTCGTCTAGTTTATTTGTTACTAATATTTTTCCTGATGTTTCTGGTGTTTTTCTTGGTGCCATCTAATAATATTAAATTTTAAAAACATCTCCCGTATCCTTCTCCAATCTTTCCTTTGTTAAGCGAACTTGCTCAACCAAATTTTCCATCTGGAAACTATCTAGAGCATCCATATCATGTAAATTTTTGATATCTCTCAATCTAGCTAGCATTGAAACAGCACTTAGGTCAGTTTCACCCTGCAATTTTACAGACAAACCATCATATACAGATTTATTGAGAAGTTTTGCTGGAATAACCAAATCGATTTCTCCTTTCTCGATTTTACCCAAAACATCCTCAAGAAATTCACGATTTTTATCGTTAGCTCCTTCTGGATCTTTTTCAGGAGTATTTAGAACTTTTTGCTCTGCATCATCCAGCTGTACAGGTGCTGCCAAAGCCTCTTTCAGCTTTTCCCCAGCATCCTTGTTTTGATTGTTTTGTTTGTCGTTTTTCATGCCTTGCATGGTTATGATAACTACCCTAAAATATCTACGGTTATCTATAAATTATACCAGAAAAAGGTCAAAAATTCAATTCCTTAAGCCAATTCCAAAGAAGTGGACGAATCAAACGCTGCAAAACGCATAGAATTACTAAAAGAAAAGATCAAAAAGCTCAATTTTGACTATTTTGTGTTAGATAAATCAGAAGTTTCAGAATCAGTGAGAGATTCATTAAAGAAAGAATTGGTAGAACTTGAACAAAAATTCCCAAAATTAGTAACAAAAGACTCTCCAACTCAAAGAGTAGGAAGTGCCCTATCTGGGAAATTCAAAAAAACACGACACATAACTCCAAAAAAGAGCCTTGCAGATGTATTCACAGCAGAAGAAATCCAATCTTGGCATCAACGCATCCAAAAACTAGTTTCAGACGAAATTGAATTCATTTGCGAGCTAAAATTGGACGGACTCAACATCACTCTCCACTACGAAAAAGGCTACCTGATAAAAGCCATAACCAGAGGGAACGGAGTTGAAGGCGAAGACGTAACTCACACAGTCAAAGCAATAGAAGCAATCCCACTCAAATTAAACCAAGAAGTAGATCTCGAAGTCTCCGGAGAAATTTTCCTACCATATGCTTCGTTCGAAAAAATAAACAAAGCCCAAAAGAAAGCCAACCAAAAGGAATTCGCCAATGTTCGAAACCTAGCTGCGGGAGCAATACGACAGTTAGACCCACAAGTTGTAGCAGATAGAAATTTGGATTTAGACTTTTACGAAATAGGAAAAAATTCACTGCCAAACCCACCCAAAACCCAGGAAGAAGTTCTCAAAACTTTCAAAGAGCTCGGCCTTCCAATAGAACTCAATCACAAGAAATTCAGCTCAGTAGAAGACGTAGTGAAATACTGCGAAACTTGGGCAAAAAAACGAAACTCACTTCCATACGAAATAGACGGAGTGGTCATAAAAGTGAACAACCTCGATCAACAACAAAAAATGGGAAAAACTGCAAAGACCCCAAGGTACGCAGTTGCCTACAAATTCCCAGCAGAACAAGTGACCAGCAAAATCCTCGACATAGTAATGCAAGTCGGGAGGACAGGCGCAGTGACACCAGTCGCAGTAATGGAACCAACACTTGTTGCAGGATCAGTAGTCTCTAGAGCAACCCTCCACAACGAAGACGAAATCAACAAAAAGGATGTAAGAATAGGGGACACAGTTATTCTCCAAAAAGCAGGGGATGTAATTCCAGAAGTTGTAGAAAGCATGAAGGACCTCCGAACTGGATCAGAAAAGAAATTCCGATTCCCTCGAGAATGCCCATCATGCGGAGAAGAAATAACAAAAGCAGAAGGGGCAGCAGCATACAGATGCACCAACAATGATTGCGCAGGCAAAAAACAAGAAAGCTTCTCCCACTTCATTTCAAAAAAAGCATTCAACATAGATGGTCTTGGTGAAAAAGTAATAGAGCAACTCATATCAGAAGGTTTGGTAAAAGATTTCGCAGATATATTTTTGCTCGAGAAATCAAAACTACTCAAGCTCGATCTCTTCCAAGAAAAACGTGCAGACAACATAGAAGCTTCAGTAGAAAAATCAAAACACATCCCCATAGAGAGATTCTTATTCAGCCTCGGTATCCGACTGCTCGGCGAAACAGGAAGTTACGACTTCGCGAAATACATTCTCCTTCACAAAAAATACTCCGACAAAAAACTCGAAAGATTCAAAAAAGAAACAGAAGTCCAAGAGCTATTCGAACAAGAAACCAAAACAGAACAAGCAGAAGAATTCTCAATCCTAGATTTATACGAAACAGTATCTTCGACAGCAGAGGACGTCCTTCAAAACATAGACGGGATAGGAGAAAAAGCCGCCCAATACATATTAGAATTCTTTGCCGACAAATCTTCAGAAGAACTATTGGAAAAATTATTCCAGGCAGGACTTTCTCTCGATTTCTCAAACATAGCCCAGTCAGGAAAACTCCAAGGAAAAAGTTTCCTAATCACAGGGACGCTAAAAGAATTTACCAGAAACCAAGCAAAGGATTTAATAAAAAAGAACGGAGGCAAAGTATTATCGTCAGTATCAAAAGATCTAGATTATCTCGTAGCGGGAGAAAACCCAGGATCAAAATTCAACAAAGCAAAAGAAGCTGGGATCAAAACCCTAGACGAAGAAGCCTTCAAAAAACTTATTGCTACCCAATAAGTTCTCCACCGAAAATCTCAAGAGCCTGATCAGCCAATTCAGAACCCTCACCAGGAGTTTCTTTGATGCCGGAACTTGCTCTCTCATCAACATCCTTACTCACTGTAGATCCGATTTGAATATCTTTGACGCTTGAAACCAACTTCACCTCTAGGCCGAAGTGTTCATTGATAATGCCTTCGATCTTCACTCTATTGTCATGTTCCATGACTTTGTTCCTATGGAAATTGGAAGAAAATTCTAGAGTGATTTCATGTCCCTCAACATTGATAACATTTGCATCCATCAACGATCTCTTTGCAGCAGGGATATCTACACGTTCAGTGATCCTAGGCCAATGTTCTTTCACATAATCTATAGTCAGTGATTCACCAGTCCCCACAGGCGCTATCGCTCTCTCTACCTTGGCAACTTCCGCCACAGGGGCCGGAGTCGCAACAGGAGCTACAGCTCTAGGAGCAGGGGCCTCAACTCTCGGCGTTGGCGCTACAGGCGCAACCACAGCAGGCGCAGCAGCAACAGTAGGCGCGGCCACAGCAACAGTATCAGTAGTTGCTGATATAACAGCCATTTCCAATGGCAAAACAGGAATAGTGTAAGATTTTAATCTATCCTTAGCTTCCTGGAAAAGTTCTATCAATTTCAAATATTTAGCAGAAGATTCATTCTGCCCATCAAAAATAGCAGCCAAAAGTCTAGTCCGAACAAGCACGATAAAGTCATGACAGAATTGATTCAAATCATACCCTTGAGCATGAATATCTTGGACTAATTTTAGAGAAGCGTCAGTTTCATTAGCGGCCAATGCTACAAACAATTTATCCAAACTCTCAAAATCACTTACTCCCAAAATATCTTGAACATGTGCAAAAGTAAGCTCACCATTAATACTCAGCTGCTCTAGCAATTGGATAGCATCACGCAACCCACCCTCAACATGTCGGGAGATAGCTTCGATAGCTTTGTCCTCAGCCTTGATATCCTCCAATTGAGCGATGTAGCCCAGACGAGTCATCAAAGATTTCTCATCAATCCTTTTGAAATCAAAACGCTGACATCTCGAAATAATAGTATCAGGGATTTTGTGAACTTCAGTTGTAGCCAAAATAAAGTAAACATAAGAAGGTGGTTCCTCCAAAGTTTTGAGCAAAGCGTTGAAAGCCTCCTTTGTCATCATATGTACCTCGTCGATAATGTAGACTTTTGATTTTGCACGACTTGGTGCGAACTGGATTTTTTCTTTGAGGTCACGGATCTCGTCGATACCACGATTTGATGCAGCATCAACTTCTATCATATCTATCAAACTTCCATCATTCACCGAATGGCAAATATTACATTCATTACACGGCTCGAATCCATCCACAGGATTTTCACAATTAATAGCTTTTGCAATCAGTCTCGCCGCACTAGTTTTACCAGTCCCTCTAGGTCCACAAAAAAGATAAGCATGGGCAGGGTTCCCAGATTTTAGAGCATTAACAACAGTGTTCTTGATATGATCCTGGCCAACCAAGTTTTTGAAAGTGTGAGGCCTATACTTTCTATAAAGAGCTACGTTCGACATAAAAAAGGTGCAATTAACAAGCTATAAGGGAGCAAATTCTAGCACGGAAATCTAATCCTTTAAAAGTGCATTTGCTTCTTTTCTAATTGCCTTTTCGAAAGCTTCCTTGCTAAATCTCAAAGCATGTTTTCGGATCGTATGAGGCTTGTAGTCTTTTTCATGATAAATCAAACGACCCAATCCATCCTCCATAGACGAAACAGTCGGTTCATAAAAGAATTCTCCAGTAACTCCAGCTTCCACAGATTCCAAGACTCCTCCTTTCCCATAAGCAAGTACCGGCTTGCCACAAGCCATGGCCTCAACAGGAACAATTCCGAAGTCTTCTTCCCCAGGGAAAATCAACGCTCGGCAGTTTTGCAAATACTCCTGCACCTCTTCATCCTTTTTGAACCCAAGGAAGTCAATATTGTCAGCAGAAATTGCCTCCAGATAACTACGAGCAGGTCCATCTCCAATGATAACCAACCTCTTTCCAATTCTATTGAACAACTCAATAGCCAAATCAATCTTCTTGTACGGAGTCAGAGTTGAAACTATGAGGAAATAATCACTATTTTTTTTACCAACTCGAAAACGATCAATATCAACCGGGGGATAGATGACTTCACTCTCCAATCCGTAGTATTTCTTGATCCGCTTCGAAACATTAACAGAGTTTGCAATATATTTGTCAGGCCTTCCACCAGCTAGCTGATCCCACTGTCTCAAATACTTAATCAAAAAAGAATAGTAAGCCTTCTTCAAGCCATGAATATTGTTTTCCTTTATATACTCAGACGCATGATCCCAAGCATATCGCATAGGGGAGTGACAGTAGCATAGGTGGGGCGTATCAGAATCAACCAAGGCTCCATGAGCAAAAGCAGAGCTACTACTCAAAACCAAGTCATATCCACTCAAATCAAGCTCTTCAATAGCACGAGGCATCTTGTGTGTAAAAAAACGATGTTTGCTTCGGATGAACGAAGGGTATTTATGCAAAAAAGAAGTCTTGACCCTTTTACGTGGAAAAACTTTGCCAACTTTCTTCTCATCATAAAGCAAAGTAAAAACGTCGCTATCTGGATACATATCCATCATAGAAGCCAGTACGCGTTCAGCGCCACCAAGCTTCAAAAGAAAATCATGAACGAGGGCAACTTTCATCAAAAATCATTAAAAAAAAGCTGCCAAAAGTTTAGCAGCTTTTCATAAATTTTACTATTATCTGGTCTTTAGCTAGGTAGTAACAAATCAGAGCATTGATCGATCAAACCTTTCTGTATGTCCTGAGTAATATTCTCGTCATACTGATAAGTCTCACTTAGAGTAGTCATGTAAGCTTCATCCTCAACGTCAAAACCATATTCCAAGAATGCGCTATAAGTAAGCTCCAAAACAGCAGTCATATCATCGTGCATTGTAGGATCTTCAAGCAATTGGCATCCGATATCTACAGACGCAGCAACGAAACGTTCTCTTTCACTTAGGGCACCTCCGCAAGACGTAAGAACGAGAGCAGAAAGAACCAATAGTAGTGCGATTTTTTTCATAGAATTTTTTGTTAATAATTCCCGAAAATATTCCCATTTAATAGGAGTAAAGTCAATTAGCGCCTATTCCCAGATCTTTAATAAATGTTTTAAGTCGAGGGTGTTTATTACGTCCTTTTTTGAAAGGGATCCACGGCGGCCAACGAAAACTCCGTACTTGAGTAGAGACAGATTACTGGCTTCGTGACTATCAGAGTTGATCGCAATCTTAACTCCTTTATCCTTTGCCATGCGAACGTAAATATCAATCAGATCCAGCCTCAGAGGATTGGAATTGATCTCTATGACAACGTTATTTTGTTTACAGGCATCAATGATTTTGGGCATGTCCAGGTCCATAGGGCCTCTCTTGTTGATAAGCCGACCAGAAGGATGTCCCAGTATCTTGGAATAAGGATTTTCAATAGCCGCGATCATACGTTTGGTCTGAGCATCCTTTGGGAGACGTGGATACATGTGCGCAGAAATCACAACCATATCCAGCTCTTTCAACACTTCGTCTTTGAAATCCAAAGTTCCATCTTTCAATATATCAACTTCACTACCTTTCAATATCTTGAATCCTTTCATTTTCTTATTTACCTTATCAATCTCCTTCCATTGAGAACGAATTCTAGAAGTATCAAGTCCACCAGTCACACCAAGCAGTGCAGAATGATCAGTCATCGCAAAATATTCAAAACCCGCAGCCTTGTACGATTTGGCAATATCCTCGATCTTGCTCTTCCCGTCGCTCCAAACACTATGAAGATGCAAATCTCCTTTCAAATCACCCAGCTCAATCAACTTCGGCATTTTCTTACCAAATCCAACCTCCTTTGCCATGTCAATCTCATCACGACCTTCTCGCAATTCAGGGACAATGTAAGGAAGGCCAACGGCCTTGAACACATCCTCCTCTTTCTTGCATGTAATCATCTCACCAGTCTTCACCTCAAAGACACCATACTCATTTACCTTGAGTCCCTTGCGCTTTGCCATGTCACGAATGTGGATATTGTGGTCTTTGCTTCCAGTGAAGTAATGCATAGCCGCCCCAAAAGAATCCGCAGGAACAACACGCAAATCAACCTGAAGCCCAGTTTCTAATATAACTGCTGACTTTGTTTTTCCATTTGCCAGAGTTTTATAAACTTTTTCATAGTTAATGAAGTGATCCATTATTTTATCAACATTCTTTGAAGCAGAAACAAGTAAATCAACATCACCAATGGTATCTCGTCGCCGACGAAGACTTCCCGCATACTCGATCTTCCCCACGGCCTTGCAGCCCTTCATATACTCAATATATAGCTCAGCTTCCATCAACGCTTCACTAATCATAACTCGCTCCAAATCAAATCTAGAATGTTCATCAATAGCCGCCAGTACTTCTGCCTGGCTCTTTTCTCCCATACCAGGGAGCTTAGCAATCAGCCCATCTTTGGCAGCCTGTTCCAGTCCTTTGATATCATGAAGTTTCAGCTCGCTGTAAAAAAGTTTAACCTTTTTTGGGCCAACTCCACGAAGCCGAAGCATATCGAGCAACCCTGCAGGAATCGATGCACGAACACTTTCGAATTCTCGCGAATACCCAGTATTGAGCAGGTCGAATATATGTTCACGGAAATTCGCCCCAATCCCAGGAATCTTTTCCAGATCCTTTGGGTTTTTATCAGCAATCTTTCCCAGATCCTTTGAGTAACCCAAAATCACCCGAGAAGCATTGTGGTAGGCATTTACACGAAAACGATTGTCCCCTTTGATCTCAAGGATGTCTCCAATCTCATGAAATATTTCAGCAATTTTCTTGTTATCCATGTCTCAATTCTACCTCACTTTGTCAAAACATCAAAAGTCCTCTTCACAGCAGTTTCCCACTTGAATCCTTCCAAAACTTTCTGAGATTTTTCTACCAAGTGCTCACGGAATTCAGGATCTTCTGCGATTTTTTCAAGACCTTGAACAATAGAAGAAGTGTCGTAGGGATCACAATAATGGCATGCATCCTGCCCAACTTCAGGCATCGAAGAAACATGAGAAGTTAGCACAGGCTTTTCGTAAGCAAAGGCTTCCAAAATAGGAAATCCAAACCCTTCATACAAAGAAGGGAAAGCAAAAATATTACAATATTTGAACAAATAAGCTTTTTCCTGATCATCAACATACCCAGGCATAAAGACCTTGTCGGTCAATTTCAATTCCTTCACAGTATCCAACAATCTCTCAAACCCAACTCCTCTCTTGCCAGCAAGAACCAGCCTCCAATCAGGATGATTTTTGGAAAACTTCTCAAAAGCATCAACCAGGCGAACCAGATTCTTTTTGCTCTCAAGACGTCCCACAAAAAACACATAAGGATGCCGTTTCCCCTCAAACTCAAAGTATTTCAGATTCTCAGAAATCTTATTCTCATCCAGGTGGCGATTCTTTTTGAAACCATGCGGAATAACTATGATCTTGTCGGGCCCACATTTGAATTTCTTTATCAGATCGTCTCTGGTCGCCCTACTTGGAACAATTATTTTCGAAGCATGTTTGACCGCATATTTGGTACTCCAATTCAGATACCAATACTGAATCTTCGAATAAGAACCTTTCAAGTAACGAAAGGCAACATCATGAATAGTGATAACCGAAAAAGCAGGCCGGTACAAAGGCAATGTATGAGAAGGAACAAAAAGAACATCCGGCGGATTCTTTTTCATCTCGCGAGATAGCTTCCAAAGCGTCCAAAATCTACGCATAGGAATAATCCTTTTACGAACACGATTCATGTCTTCATATTCCTTCGGAATTTTGAAGGGAGTAGGGGAATACAGAACAGTTTCAGTATTGTCATGATTCAAT
>Ga0307989_1001838_pt1 | contig 10663 bp, 9 predicted proteins | sample EllFjometagen185_FD_203164 | JGI IMG/M metagenome (GOLD analysis project Ga0307989, IMG submission 203164) | Marine microbial communities from Ellis Fjord, Antarctic Ocean - #185 | ecosystem: Environmental > Aquatic > Marine > Unclassified | place: Southern Ocean | collected 2014-10-08 | reverse complement strand
ACTTCTTCATGTGAAACAGCTTCAACAATTCCTTCAACACCTAAATCAGTAATTACTGAAATTCCAAAACAAGTCATTCCCATATGCTTAGCAACTATAACTTCAGGAACTGTAGACATTCCAACAGCATCTGCACCAACTAATTTTACCATTCTGTATTCTGCAGGTGTCTCAAAAGTTGGCCCCTGTAAGGCTAAGTAAACACCTTTTTGAATAGGTATATTCATTTTTTCTGCAATTTGCTCCATTTTGGCAATCATTTTATGACTGTAAGGTTCGTGCATATCAACAAATCTTGGTCCAAAACGATCTTCATTTTTACCACGCAAAGGATGATCTGGAATAAAGTTAATATGATCTGTAATTAACATGATATCCCCTACTTTAAAAGCTGGATTTACACCTCCTGAAGCATTAGAAACAATTAAATTTTCAACACCTAAATATTTCATTACACGTACTGGAAAAGTTGTTTGCTCCATAGTCCAACCCTCATAATAATGAAAACGACCACGCATAGCAAGCACCTTTTTAGCTCCCATTGAGCCAAATATTAATTCTCCTGAATGACCAGCTACAGTTGAAACTGGAAAATTTGGTATTTGCTCATAAGGAATCGTAATTTCAATTTCAATTTTCTCAACTAGATTTCCTAAACCTGTTCCTAAAATAATCCCATAATCTGGTTTTGTAATTCCTTTCTCTTGAAGGAATTTAACTGTCTCTTGAACTTCGTTCCACATATTTCTTAATTATTTTATCAAAATTTATCTTTTCTGCTACAAATTTTGCTTGTATTGATATATATCTCAAATTTTGCAATCTTACAAAGATACGAACATAATCTTTCTCTGTTGTTAAAACAATTTTATTATTTGACCTTAATAAGTCAAATTCTTTCTTGATTTGAGCAATATCCTGATCTTTAAAATGATAGTGATCTGGATATTTCAAATGCTTAAATTTAATTTTTTCAGTTGTCAAATATTCCTCTAAAGGAGTTGAATTTGCAATACCTGTGACCAACAAAACCGTTTCATTTTTAAAATCACTCAAATTAACTATTGAATCTCCTTTTAATTTTTTATCGTATTCAATTGTTGTAAAAAATACCTGCTGATTTGAAGTTGCTTGTAGCTTTTCAATTATTGAAATTTTTTCATTTTCAGAAATAGTATCAGGGCATTTAGTTACAATAATAACTTGTGCTCTTTTAGCACCTGATTTATACTCGCGTAAATTCCCAGTTGGCAACATACTATCATTTACATATAAATCATTATATGAAGTTAATAAAATATTAAATCCAACTTTTACTTTTCTATGTTGAAAAGCATCATCTAGTAAAATTACTTCTGGTGGGTTTTCTAATGCTTCTAACTGTTGAATTCCATTGGTTCTATCAGCATCAACACAAACAATTATTTTTGGATATTTTTTATAATATTGAAAAGGTTCATCGCCAATAATTTCTGAAGTTGCATGCTCATCAGCAATTATAAACCCTTTGCTTTTACGTTTATAACCTCTACTTAAAACGGCAACTTTATAGGTATCTTGTAATAGACGAATTAAATATTCAATTTGTGGTGTTTTTCCAGTTCCTCCAACACTTAAATTCCCAACAACAATTGTTGGTGTTTTAAATTTCGTAGATTTTAAAATAGTAGCATTGTATAAATAATTACGAAAACTTGTAATTATCCCATACAACAATGAAAACGGATATAATATTTTTCTTAATAAATTCACTATAAGCGAAAGTACAAAACAAATTAAAAAATTATGAGTAAATAGGCTAACTTTCTTATGTAAAATTTATCTTTGTGACAATAACAACATTTTAACTATGAAAATTAGAGACATTACTAATTGTATTGAAGAAATTGCACCCTTAAACTATGCCGAAAGTTTTGATAATGTTGGCTTACTAATTGGCAATTATACAACTGAAGTTACAGGTGTTTTAATTACACTAGACACGCTTGAAAATATAGTTGATGAAGCTATTGAAAAAAAATGCAACTTAATTGTTAGTTTTCATCCAATTATTTTTTCAGGATTAAAAAAATTGAATGGCAGCAATTATGTTGAACGAGTTGTGCTAAAAGCTATAAAAAATGATATTGCAATTTACGCAATGCACACCGCTTTAGATAATTCTTTTCAAGGTGTAAATGCTAAAATTTGCGAGGTATTAGGTTTACAAAACAAAAAAGTGCTAATTCCTCAAAAAAATACGATAAAAAAATTAACAACGTATGTTCCAACTAATAATGCTGAAGAAGTTAGGCTAGCTCTTTTTAAAGCTGGCGCAGGAAATATTGGAAATTACGATAATTGTAGTTTTAATACTGAAGGTTTTGGTACTTATAAAGGTAATGAAAATTCAAATCCAACTGTTGGAGAAAAAGGGATTTTACACACCGAAAAAGAAACTTTTATAAGTGTTATTTTTGAAAAACATAAAGAAAAAACAATCCTTTCTGCCCTTTTCAACTCACATCCATACGAAGAAGTTGCTTATGACATTGTTCCTTTAGATAATTTACACCAAGAAATTGGCATTGGAATGATTGGTGAATTAAGTAAAGAAATAAGTGAGTTAGATTTTTTAAATTTCTTAAAAATCACCATGAATGCTAAAGGCATTAGACATTCAAAACTGATAGGAAAACCTATTAAAAAAGTAGCTGTTTTAGGAGGTTCAGGAGGTTTTGCAATTAACAATGCAATAAATGCAGGTGCAGACATCTATATAACTTCAGACATTAAATACCACGAATTTTACAAAGCTGAAAACAAATTGATAATTGCAGATATTGGACATTATGAAAGTGAACAATTCACAAAAAATCTTTTAGTAGATATACTTACAAAAAAATTCCTTAATTTTGCAATCATTTTGTCAAATAAAAACACAAATCCAATTTATTACTTATAATATGGCTAAAAGCAAAGAAGTTACTGTTGAAGAAAAATTAAGAGCTCTTTACGACTTACAATTAATTGATTCAAGAGCTGATGAAATTAAAAATGTAAGAGGTGAACTACCTTTAGAAATTGAAGATTTAGAAGATGAAATTGTTGGTTTAAATAAAAGACTTTCAAATTTAGATGAAGATGTAACTAATTTAAAAGGTGAAATTTCTGCTAAAAAATTAGTTATTGAAGATGCTAAAACATTAGTTAAAAAATATACCGAACAACAAAAAAATGTTCGTAACAATAGAGAATTTAATTCAATAAGCAAAGAGACTGAATATCAAGAACTTGAAATTGAATTATCTGAAAAAAGAATTAAAGAATACAAAGCTAAAATTGAGCAAAAAAACGTAGTAATTGATACTACTAAAGAAAACATCGCAAAACAAGCTGATTTGTTAAAACATAAGTCAGATGAATTAAACGATATTATGAGTGACACAATTAAAGAAGAAGCTTTATTACTTAAGATGTCTAATGAATATAGCGAATTAATTGATGACCATTTATTAAAAGCTTACAATAGAATAAGATCTAGCGTAAAAAATGGATTAGCTGTTGTTTCTATTGATAGAGGTGCTTCTGGAGGTTCTTTCTTTACAATTCCACCACAAAGACAAGTTGAAATTGCAGGTCGCAAAAAAATTATTATCGATGAACACAGTGGTAGAATTTTAGTAGATGGTGCTTTAGCTGAAGAAGAAAAAGAAAAATTAGACAAGCTATTAAGTTAGCTTATTAGATACTTTTCCATAAAGTATTCATTAAAAAATTTATAAAAAAAGACTATCCTTTAAGATAGTCTTTTTTATGTTCAAATTTTAATAGAAAATATACTTATTTACCAACGAATAATAACACTTCCCCAAGTAAATCCACTACCAAAGGCAGCTAAAACAACTAAGTCATTGTCTTTTATTTTACCTAGTTCCCAAGCTTCAGTTAAAGCTATAATTATAGACGCTGCTGTAGTATTTCCATACTTCATAATATTATTATAAATTTGATCATCATTCAATTTAAATTTCCGTTGAACAAATTGAGAAATTCGTAAATTTGCTTGATGTGGAATTAACATATCAATATCTGACGCTTCCAAATTATTAGTTTTTAAACCTTCAATTATTGCTTCAGAAAAACGAACAACAGCATGTTTAAAAACAAAAGTACCATTCATATAAGGATAATACGACTCATCATTTTCGTCATTAGCTGCAATTAAAGCTGGCACCCAGTTCATAATACTTGGTGCTGCTACTATTAATTCTTTTGCATGTTTCCCTTCAGAATGTAAATGAGATGATAAAATTCCTTTGGTATTGTCTTCTGTTCTAGATAACACAGCAGCTCCAGCTCCATCACCAAATATAACTGTTACACCTCTACCTCTGGTGGATTTATCTAAACCTCCTGAGTGAAATTCCGCACCAACAACCAAAACATTTTTATACATTCCTGTTTTGATGAATTGATCTGCAACAGACATTGCATAGATAAAACCAGAACATTGGTTTCTTATATCTACAGCTCCTACAGTTCTCATATCAAGCATTTCTTGTAATTGAACTCCACCTCCTGGAAAATAATAATCTGGGCTTAGTGTTGCAAACACAATAAAATCAATATCATCTTTTGTTAATCCAGCTCTTTCAATAGCAATTCGAGACGCTTTTGCTCCCATAACAGCAGAAGTATCTTCACTCCCTTCTTTAATCCATCTTCGCTCTTTGATTCCTGTTCTTTCTTGAATCCACTCATCATTGGTATCCATCATTTTTGATAAATCGTCATTTGTAACAACAGTATCAGGAACATAATAACCAAGTCCAGTTATCTTCGAATTATACATATATTTTTTATTTATTTATTTATTTATTTATTTCAAACTTACTAAAATCAACAGCTATTTACAACTATTGGTTATAACTAAAGGATTTTAATTTCTAAAAAAAATCCTTTGACGAAAAATAATATAAAAAATCTTCATTTTTAATAAATTTTTATAACCTCATCTAGTGATTTTCTCTGAATATCTGGCACATATGCATTTTCGGCAACATAACCAATTGGCAATAATAAAAATGCACGTTCATTTGCTGGTCTTTCAAGAATTTTTTCCAAAAACCGCATTGGACTAGGCGTATGTGTTAGCGTAACTAAACCTGCACTATGAATTGCAGAAATTAAAAAACCACAAGCCAAGCCAACTGATTCATTCACATAATAATTTTGATGTTTTTCTCCATTATCTTCAAATTCAAAAGGGCGCTTAAACACAACAATTAAGTAAGGAGCAGTTTCTAAAAAAGGTTTTTTTGCATCTGTTCCCAAATGTTTTAAATCATCCAACCATTCATCACTCATGCGCTCTTTGTAACTTTTTAGTTCTTCTTCTTCAGCCGCTATTCTAATCTTTTTCTTTATTTCTGGATCTTTAACAACACAAAATGTCCAAGGTTGTTTGTTTGCTCCTGAAGGTGCTGTTGATGCAGCTTTTAAAATATTTTCTATAACCTCTATAGGAACTGGATTATCTGAAAAATGACGTACGGATCTTCTTTTATCTAAATATTCATAATATTCTTTTGATCTATTTATCATTTCCTCAGCAGCATATATTTTATGTGTATATCTAATATGTTTAAAACCATCAACCAAAATAATGTCTTCTGTTTGTTTCATTTTAAAAAATAATTTAAGATTCTTTAGTTGTAATATTACTCATAGCATATTCCGTAATTGCTGTTATTGATAATGATGGGTTTACTCCTGGATTTGCTGAAATCATAGATCCATCACAAACTAACATATTTTTGTAACCAAATACATTACAATACTTATCTATTACTCCTTTTGAAGCATTTTCTCCCATAACTGATCCACCTAAAATATGTGCTGTTGTTGGAGTTCCCAATAAAACATCTGTAAAATTAGCGTATGGAATTCCGTTAACTATTTTCCCGAATTTTTTAGCTAAAACTAACGATTCAGGTATAAACGCATTTGGTTTTAAGCCTTCTTCTTGTTCCGTTTTCATTTTAGTAATACTTCCCAATTTAATTCTTAAAGTGCTATCTAACGTTTGCATAAATAATAAAACCGTTGTTCGTTTTGAATAATTTTTAGTGAAAATACTTTTTAAAAGTTTTACTGGATTTTTGAATACCAAGCCTAAAATACCAAACAATCTAAATATCATAAATTTATGATGAACGATTGGTAAGGTAAGTATTCTAAAAAAACTAGAACCTTCGCCATAACGTACAGGTTCGAGATGACTATTTTCATCCGTATGTAAAATAGAACCTATTGCCAATCCTTTTGAATAATCCTTTGAATTTTTATCAGTTGAAGTTACTAACAACAACGATTCATTATTTGTACGAATATTTTTTCCAACATAATCTGACAAATTTGGTAACGATTTTTCTTTTAATTTTAATAATAAAGGAACTGTCCCCACAACACCTCCAGAAAAGATAACACCTTTTGCTGTAACGCTTCCATTGTCCATTTTTCCTAAACTCGATTTAAATTCAATTTTGTAGCCATCAGAACCATCTTCAGCACCTAAAGCAGTAACATTAATTACTTCTTTTTCAGCTGAAATTTCAGCACCTAATTGCTGTGCTAAATACAAATAATTTTTATCTAATGTATTTTTGGCGTTATATCTACAACCTGTCATACAAGCGCCACAATGTGTGCAGCCAGTTCTATCTGGTCCTTTTCCATTAAAATATGGATCTTCAACTTTACGACCTGCTTCCCCAAAATAAACAGCAACTTTAGTCGCTTCAAAATGACTTTCTTTCCCAATATCTTTTGCTATTTCTTGTACTGTTAAATCAGCGGTATGTAATTTAGGATTTTTAGCAGCTCCTAACATTTTATAGGCAGTTTGATAATGCGATTTAAGTGCAACTTCCCAATTATTTAAGGTTGCCCAGCTTCCAGAAGTAAAAAAATGTTGTTTAGGGATTGGAAGTGTATTTGCATATGTTAAAGAACCTCCACCTACACCAACCCCAGAAAGCACAGTTACATGATTTAAAAAAGTCATTTTAAAAAAACCTTTTAATTGCAACTTGGGTTCCCAAATCCATTTTCTTAAATTCCAATTTGTTTTAGGGAAATCGTCACTTTTAAACCATTTTCCTTTTTCAATAACCAACACTTTATATCCTTTTTCAGACAATCGTAATGCGCTTACTGAACCTCCAAATCCGCTTCCAATAATTACATAATCAAATTGAATCATTCTGTTATTTTTACAATTCACAATTTATGTAATTTTTTTTAAAAGTGTCAGTTTGTCACAGAAATAAGTTTGGTATTTTTTTTGACTAACAAATAACATACATATTAAAATTAAAAACTATAAGATATGACAAAAGGAAATATTAATGTAACGGCTGAAAATATTTTTCCCATTATAAAAAAATTCTTGTATTCTGATCACGAAATATTTTTACGTGAGTTAATTTCAAATGCAACAGATGCGACGCTTAAATTAAAACACTTATCAACTTTAGGAGAAATTAAAGGAAATATTGGTGACCCTATAATTGAAGTGAAGATTGATAAAGAAAAAAAAGAAATTAGAATTATTGACCAAGGAGTTGGAATGACTGCTGATGAAGTTGAAAAATATATTAACCAAGTTGCTTTTTCTGGAGCAGAAGAATTTGTTGAAAAATACAAAGATAAAGTTGAAGATTCAGGAATTATTGGACATTTTGGTTTAGGTTTTTATTCTTCTTTTATGGTAGCCAGCAAAGTAGAAATTTTCACTAAATCATTTACTAAAGATTCAAAAGCTGTACGTTGGGAATGTGATGGAAGTCCAGAGTATACTTTGGAAGAAACTAAAAGAACAGCAAGAGGAACTGAAATTGTTTTACATATTGATGATGACTCTTTAGAATTTTTAGAAGATAGCAGAATAACAGAGCTTTTAAATAAATACAATAAGTTTATGCCTATTCCAATTAAATTTGGAACACGCGAAGAAACGTTGCCATTACCTGAAGGTGCTGCAGAAGATGCAAAAGCAGAAAAAATTACAGTTGATAATATTGTAAACAATCCAAATCCGGCTTGGACAAAACTTCCTACCGATTTAAAAGATGAAGATTACAAATCGTTTTACAGAGAATTGTATCCAATGCAATTTGAAGAGCCTTTATTTAACATTCATTTAAATGTAGATTATCCATTTAATTTAACTGGAATTTTATATTTTCCAAAATTGAATAAAAATTTAGACCCTTCTAAAGACAAAATTCAATTATATCAAAATCAAGTATTTGTTACTGATAATGTAGAAGGTATTGTACCTGATTTTTTACAAATGCTTCGTGGTGTTATTGACTCACCAGATATTCCTTTAAATGTTTCTCGTTCGTATTTACAAGCTGATGGAGCTGTTAAAAAAATAGCAAGTTACATTACAAGAAAAGTTGGTGATAAATTGACAAGCCTATTTAAAAATGATCGTAAAGCTTTTGAGGAAAAATGGGATGATATTAAAATTATTATTGAGTACGGAATGCTTTCAGAAGAAAAATTCTTCGAAAAATCTAACAAATTTGCATTGTACCCAACAGTAGATAAAGAATACTTTACTTTTTCAGAATTAGAAGAAAAAATAAAACTTGCACAAACAGATAAAGATGATAAATTAATTATCCTATATGCTTCAAATGAAAAAGCACAACACAGTTATATTGAGGCTGCTAAAGAAAAAGGATATGAAGTTTTATTATTAGATTCTCCTATTGTTTCACACTTCATTCAAAAATTAGAAGGAAGCAAAGAAAATATTCAATTTGTTAGAGTTGATTCAGATCATATTGATAATCTGATAAAAAAGGATGAAGATAAAATTTCAAAACTTTCTGATGAAGAAAAAGAAACACTAAAACCATTAATTGAAGAAAGTATTCCAAAAGAAACATATACTGTTCAATTAGAATCAATGGATTCAAGTGCTAATCCGTTTATTATTACACAACCTGAGTTTATGCGTAGAATGAAAGAAATGCAAGCATCTGGCGGCGGTGGAATGATGGGAATGGGTAATTTCCCTGATATGTATAATTTAGTGGTAAATACAAACAACGAATTGGTTGGTAAAATTTTAAGTACTAAAACCAAAAAGAAACAAGAAGCTTTAATAAAACAAGCTTTTGATTTAGCTAAACTTTCTCAAAACTTATTACATGGTGAAGAGTTAACTAAATTTATTAAACGTAGTTTTGAATTGATAAAGTAAAATTGATTCAATAAATAGTTTAACAAACAATTAATAAAGAGCCTCAACTAATTTTGAGGCTTTTTTTATTATTTTTACGTTCTAAAAAATACTTCTTTACAAGAATTGGCATTTTTTTTGATAACAAAAAGAGTTAAAGCATCCTAATGAACATAAAGTTAAAATCACTTCTTATAATTTTACTAATTAGTTTTAGTTCAGTAAACTCATTTTCTCAAAGTGATACAACTAAAACTGTTATAAAAGAAAAGAAAATAACTAGTGAAATTTCTAATACAGGTAATTATAAACTTAAAGCCACAACTAAAGTAAAACCAAACTCGAGCTTTGAACTTAAAATTGATAAAAAACTAAATACCGCTGCTATTGATAAAAATTTAAGTCAGAATAAAGCGACTAGTAAAACTCAAAATTTTTTATTAGAAGAATTACCTGAAGACAGAGATATTATTGGAAAAAAATATTGGAAAGGGAAAGATGTAACTCATAAAAGGTTAGAAAGCAACTTAAGTTTAGGAACTGTTAATAGTAGTACAAAAACTGTAAAAATTGAATGTAGAGATCATAGTTATGTTGATGGTGATAGAATTAGATTGTATTTAAACGAAAAAGTGATAAGTGACAATATTGGCTTAAAAGGGAATTATTATGTGTACTATATTAACTTAGAACAAGGTTATAATAGAATTGATTTTCAAGCTTTAAACCAGGGATTTTCTGGGCCCAATACTGCGGAATTAAAAGTATATGATGATAAAGGAAATTTGATTTCAGCTAAAGAATGGAATCTTGGCACAGGTCAAACTGCAACACTTGGAATTATTAAAAAATAAAATTATTTATGATTTTAGCTGCATCGGGAATTATTTTACAAAATAAAAAAATACTTTTACTTCAACGTTCTCACTACACAAAAAACTATCCTGAATTTTGGGGTTGCCCAGGTGGAAGAGCAGAACCAAATGAAACCGCAAAGCAAAATGTAATTAGAGAGGTAAAAGAAGAATGCAATTTAGACTTTACTCCAACTACAATTTTAAAAACTGGTGTTTGGCAAGATCGAAATTACTATCGTTTTTTAGGTAATTGGAATGGTGATATTAAAATTCAAGAACAAGAAGTTTTAGCTTATAATTGGTTTAGCTATAATGAAGCCGTTAAACTTCAATTATCTTTCGATTATAAAGAAGTAATTCAGTTATTATACAATCAACAACTTTTATAATTTAAGAATCAACACTTTAATTTTTAACAATTTATTAGCATATTAAATTAAGTGTAAGCGTAACTTTAATGTTTTACTATCGTCTTTATAAAACAATACTTTAAGAATAACTAAGCTAAAAAAATAATTATTAAAACTATCCATTCACATATAGTTCCAAAAGGAATAGATAATAT
>Ga0307989_1001837_pt1 | contig 10672 bp, 8 predicted proteins | sample EllFjometagen185_FD_203164 | JGI IMG/M metagenome (GOLD analysis project Ga0307989, IMG submission 203164) | Marine microbial communities from Ellis Fjord, Antarctic Ocean - #185 | ecosystem: Environmental > Aquatic > Marine > Unclassified | place: Southern Ocean | collected 2014-10-08 | reverse complement strand
AATAGCAAAGGATCATAAGCAAACACTAATGGACCTTTTTGAGGAACGTCAATTTCTCTACAAAAAATATGCAGCAGTCACTATTGATTGTAATAAACTAGACCAGGAAACATTGGCTGCCCAAATTGCAAATTGGCATAAAAATCTAAATTAACGAATCCCCTTCAATAACTCAGGTATAAGTGTAGTCCTGTCATCCTGACGAGGGACGGACAGCTTGACGCTTGATCCAACCTACGGTTATTGCGTAGGGTGGATCAAGGAGCTGGCGACGGATACATAAAAAATTAATTTCTTTTTCTTCTAAGATTGACTTCGGAATCGATGGGAGGATAAATAAATTTCCAGTTTATTATCAGCTCTTTTTCAGGAAAGGCTTCCGGAAGTGACGGCCTTTCTAAGGAACCGATCAAAGCTTGAATGACGCTCAATTCCATCTCTGCTGTTAGATTGGAGTCAAATACTTTATAAGCAAGCAGTTTCCCCGTTTTTTGTAATCTGACCCGAACCCAAACGTTCCCCCCATCAGGAATTTTCCCCAACCTGTAAGCAGTCGGAGCCGACCACCATTGGGAAAGATCGACTGCCCAATTTTCCATATAGCGTTCATAAGACCATTTATAGGTATTCATGGAGAATTGAATGTTATCCTCATTGGTACGTTCCGGTCTTATCCCTCTAAAGCTTTTTTTTATAATTTCAGGTGTTTTATCAACAGGTTTTTTAACATTTGGTGCTACCCGAAACAACGGCGAAATACTGGCAACAATGATCTCTTCCGGCTTCGATTCAACAAGGGTTTCCGGCTTCAATTCAACAAGGGTTTCCGGCTTCGATTCAACAAGGGTTTCCGGTTTGGGTTCTGTAATAGTTTCCTGTTGGGGCTCAACGATTGTTTCTGCTTCCGGTTTAATAACTTTAACAATACTCTTTTCCGCCGGTTCCGGAGAAATAAGCGGAATCGGTTTTCGCTCAGTCTCCACCTCCTTTTCTATCTGAGAAAGATCATTCTCTGGTTTTACCTTTTCCGCAATTTTTTCATCACTATCAATTATCTCATCCGGTATATTCTCTGTTTGAATAACAGGTTTCCGATCCAGGGGTACTTCCAGTAATTTTTCAAAAAAGGCTTGATCTAGTTTGGTTTCTTCACCGTCTTTTAAGCCTGCATCTTCTTTTTCCGGCAAGATAATTTCATCTTCAACGGCCGTTTCTGATAAGTTTTTAGTAAATTCCGGTAAATCCTGATACACTTTATCAATCTGATTATCGCTAGGAGGAGGTTCTGCCATTACGGGGTCTTCAACAGGGACTTCAACAGGATCCTCCACTAGAGTTTCTGTTTTCAGATCCGGCAGTTCATCCTCCAGTAATTGAATCTCAATACCCTCATCATAAATATCAGGAAGGAATGCTTGATTCAACCACGAAGAGAGTGGTGAGATTATCGAGATGTGAAATAATAATGATATCGTGATTGCAAATAACAACCAGATTCGATCAGGAGCTACCATAAGTACCAAAAACGACTTTTTTAAATCCATTCAATTTAAGGATATCCAATAAATGAATGACTTTTCCATGCATGACTTTCTTATCAATATTTAATATTACTTTCTGGGAGCGATCATATTTTTTCTGTTTAATGATTGATCCAACCGCATCCCAATTAATAATTTGACCATTGATCAACACTGTTTCATCATTTTGAACAATGACGATTAATTTTGATTCTATTGACACCTGACTGGATGTTTTTGATTCAGGTAAGTTGATACCTATCGCCCGCTGATTAGTAAATTGAGTACTCACTGCAAAAAAGATAATCAACAAAAACAGTATATCCACCAAGGCCGTAAGATTAATACTATTTCTTTTTTTTGCTTCGATTTGAAATAACTTCATAAACTCAGGATTGATAAATATTATTTTTAAATTCCATCAATAAATCATTCACTTGCTCATCGGCAACAAGCAGAAGATTGTCAATTTGACGGCTTAAAAGATTATAGGCAATTAAAGCGGGGATACCAATCACTAGCCCTGCTACTGTTGTGTACAGCGCTTCTGAAATTCCTGATGACAATGCTTCCATTTTGGTTTCACCGGCACCTGACAATCTCGAAAAAACCTCTACCATTCCCAAGGCTGTTCCTAACAGGCCACATAGAGGTGCAATTCCAGCAATAGTATCCAAATAGACCAATCCTCTTTCCAATCTATTTTTAATTTTCCTGGAAATATCTGCCAATCTTTCTTCAACTTTAGATTCTGATAAGGGGAGATGGGTGACAACAGGTAGAAGCAATTGATTGATTAAAGCGGATCGACGGGTATCCGGAATATTGTTCAATTTCATACCATTGTTAAACCAGGATTTCCAGGTTTTTAAATAGCGAGGGTTTAGTAATCGATTTTTTCTTAAAACCAGCACTCGTTCCAACGCTATCAAAATGACCAGGAAGGAACAAATACTGAGCGGAATCATCATAATTCCACCTTTATTAAAAATAACTTCTAATTGTTCAGTCATAGATTTTCAAAATTATTACTAGTTATTGATTATAAAATTATCACCCTAATCTCTGTAAGTACTTTATACCGAGGTTTTGGAGTAGAACAGCTGAATATTACCAACATCGTGTCAGCATACTCAAGGAGAATTTAATATATTACGAATTTGTAATTATGGATTCCAGTATGACAAGCTTGACTGGATCAGGCATCCGATTTTTAAAAAATACCTGATCAACCTCAAAAAATTATTTTCCTTTATAAAAACTAACATTATATCGATCCCAGATCTTTAAAACAAAACTTAAAGGCTTAATCATAGGAACAGTATAAGAAGGAAATTTTCTAGCATACAGATAGGAACGACACCGGTTCACATAATCGGAAAAACCTCTGGGTGAAAAGATCAGGGGTTTTTTAAGTTCTGATTTCAATTCAAGTAAGCGCTCGGGTAAATATTCACTGAGCAGTGGTACTTGTAAATAGATGGCGGCGATAACAACATCAGAATTAGGATCCTGATCTATGATGCGAAGTGTTTCCAGTAATCGATCATCACCACAATCACCAAATAAATCTACCGGATTGTGACCAATACTCTCCAGAATTTTTTCACTGTTTTCCAGTTTATTGGGGGCAAGGTTAGCTTTCATTAAATTTCTTAAACGAAGAATCGTTTCCGGAGCAAATTGAGCCAATTGCATTCCTTCTTCAGTGACCTGATCCGCCAGTAATATTCCAGCACCGCCACCAACACTCACTACGGCAATGCGATCACCTTCTGTTTTAGGCTGGCTAATTAACATGGATAAAATGTTGACCAGTATTTTGGGATCTTCGGTTAATTCATCCACCAGAAAAAAGCCTGCTTGCTTGCAACAGGCTTTAAAAGCCTCATGGCTACCAGCTAAAGAAGCGGTATGGGACATCGCGGCTTCTGCGCCACCCCCAATACCACCTTTTATGACCAGAACCGGTTTTTTCTGGGAAACCTCCCTTCCTATTTCCATCAATTTTAATCCATCTGCAATTCCTTCCAAATATATCGCAATAATATCTATATTAGGATCTTCTCCCATATGTGCTAAAAGCTCTGGTACGCCAACACAACTGGCATTTCCGATGGAAACCCATTTCCCAACATCCAGATTATCCGCCGCAAACATTTCCAAAAGTTCAAGACCAATACCGCCACTTTGTGAAATGATACCGATATTATTAGCTGTATGCACTGCAGACGATCTTAATTCCGGAATAAAATTAGTATTGAGTTTGGAAAAATTATCTATCACCCCCATACAATTTGGACCGATATAAGGCACATTATATTCCAGAGAAAGCGCTTTTAATCGCTCCTCCAGATCAATACGTCCCACTTCCGCAAAACCATCACTAAATATAATCGCTCCTTTGCCTCCCATTTTACAAAACGCTTCAAAAATAGATACCGTTCGTTCAGCATTAACGGCAAATACGCCTACTTCAGGAATTTCCGGTAAATCTTTTAGACTGGGATAACACTTGATACCATGAATTTTTTGCAATTTTGGGTGGATGGGATAAAGTTTTTTGATTCCCAGGCAGTTTTTCAATATAACGCCTCCCTGGGTCCCAGGACGAGAAGCGCCAATAATCGCCACCGATTTAGCATCAAAAATCGCTTTCAGGCTTTCCAGTTTTTCACTGGATAGTTCAGTGGAAGTTGGATATATAACCGGAGCCCCTTTTATCAAACGAGTATCTACCAACGACAAGCCTTCTTCATAAACCAGTACTGGATTCAGATCCAGTTCCTGAATCTCCGGATGTTCCGCCATTAAAGTGGAAACTTCAATCGTCAGCTTTATAACAGCTTCCAGATCCAGTTTTTCACCACGATAGCCGGATAATATCTGGCCTGCTTTTGTTTCCGATAACATCCTCAAAATATCATCTCGCTTCAACTTACCGATTCCAGTGGCGGCATCAGAATACAGTTCTACATATTTCCCACCCAAACCAATCATGGTAATCGGTCCAAAACTTGGATCCTGTTTTGCTCCCACCAACAATTCAAATCCGGCTTTAGCCATATGCTGAACCAATATTCCATCCAAATCTTTGTCGCTAAACCCTGCCTGTTCAATATTTTTAATCAGTAAATCATAAGCGTCTTTCAGTTCAACCTGACTGCTGATATTAAGCTGAACAGCACCGATATCAGATTTATGAATAATTTTACTTGATATGGCTTTGATAACCAGTGGATATCCAATGTCATCCCCAGCCTGAATTGCTTCTTTTCTGGAAGTAACTAGCCTTCCCTGAGTCACAATACCGTATGAAGTTAAAAGGTCATAACTTTCCTGAATACCGAGTTGTGTTTTTGACATGGACAGATCTCCTCAAAAATAAAAATCAGGTTTTAAAATAATTTGATTTGACTACTTCACCAACGAATGATTCGAATTTCTATATAGCGCTTTTCATTTGTATGGGTCCTCTGATGTAACGATGAATATAACGTTTACTGGTGAATCAACAATTAATCCATGTATTTAAATACTTAATCCGGGAATTTAATTTTCAAAAGTAAACGATTAGAATAGCTACTAGAGAATATCATATTCTAAGAAGATATATGTAATAATTAAGCACTTCCATTGATATCAATTAAATGAACAAGCAATACTATGAATATGTGTTATTAAGCATTACTTCGATTTTTTTATATTATAAAATTAATTTTTACTCTGATCTATGATACCTTTGATGCCTTTTTCAAGTTATAATACTAATAGAATATTCATTAATCTGTCATCAAATCAATAATTTCAAAATATTAAAACTAGGGAGTTAAATAAAGCGATAAAAAAGAATACAAGCAATAAATTTGCAGAGAATGGTTTTTTACAGAAATTTGTGTTGAAGCATTAAAAAAGGAAGGTAAAATCGATCAAAGCATGATTTCAAAGCTGTGGAAATGGAAACACTCTGGCTTTGGCATCGACAATGGTGTCAGAATCGAAAAGGATGATGCCAAAGGTCGGGAGGCGATCGCGCAACCATTTAAAACCGAACTGCTATTGTTCGATGGGTAATAAAAAATTGAACGTTGAACCACCATTGGAATTATTTTTAGCCCATATTTTCCCTTTATGTGACTTAATGATTTCCTGGCAAATTGATAACCCTAGTCCAGTTCCACCGGCACCTGTTTTTGTACGGCTACTCTGCATAAATTTACCAAATATTGTTTCAAGTTCACTTTCAGGTACGCCGACTCCTTGATCAATAATACTGACCAGGGCAGCGGGAGACGTTTTTTGATTCCCTGTTCCTAATACACTGTTTTCTATTGATATTAAAATCTTTTTTCCTTCAGGGCTAAATTTTATGGCATTGGACAAAAAATTCTGGATGACTTGTCGAATCCTAAATTCATCACAAACCACCTTTACAGAATGGGTTGGTGTCACATTTTCAAGTAATAACCCACTCTCTTGTGCAGAAGAATAAAACTCCCTTTCAACACTCTTTAAAACAAGTGAAAGGTCATGTTTTCGCATATTATATTCCATTTTCCCGGCTTCAAGTTTGGAAAAATCTAATAAGTCATCAAGTAATAGTTGTAAATTATTTCCAATAGAATTAATTTTTGAGAAATAGTGCAAGAGTTTATGTCTTTTTGAATAGCTTATTTTATCAATACCGAATTTTGAAAAGCTTAAAATCTGGTGCATTGGCGTCCGAATTTCATGGGAAATATTGGACAAAAATTCCGATTTAGCCCTATTCGCATTTTCCGCTTCTTCCTTTGCCTGATTTAAGGCAATGGTTCTTTCTGTGACTTTTAACTCAAGTTCATTCTGTAGTTTTTTTAATTCCGCTTCAACTTTTTTCCGTTGTTTTTGTCCTTCCGCTTCAACCAGTGCACGCTCAATGGTAGGAATGAGTCTGGTCAAGCGATCCTTCATTACAATGTCATTCGCACCGGCCCGTATCATTTCCACTGCTAATTCTTCACCAATAGCACCTGTTACCAGAATAAAAGGAATATCAGGTTTATTATTCCTTGTAATTTTCAGAGCTTCCTTGCCATTAAATCCGGGTAAGGAGTAATCACAAAGAATCAGTTCCCAATCAGGCTTCTTCAAAGCATCCAGTAATTGGACCTCATTTTCAACACGTAGGAAGGTTAACACATATCCATTTTTTTGGAGATTGCGGACAACCAGAGCGGCATCGACTTCAGAATCTTCAACTAATAAGACCTGTAATTTTTTTTCCATTATTGTCTATGATTTATACCGGTCCCTGATTAAGAACAAGCCAGTAAACACCTAATTGTTGTATTGCCTGATTAAATTGTTCGAAGTTGACAGGTTTTCTAATATAGCTATTAGCACCTAATTTATAACTTTCGATTCGATCCCGTTCTTCAGTGGATGTTGTTAATATGACAACCGGTTGAATTTTTGTACGCTCATCACTCCTGATGCGTTCAAGTACTTCTAAACCATTAATTTTAGGAAGATTTAAATCAAGTAAAATGAGCTCCGGTAGGAGTGAAGTATCCCGTGCACTATATTTGCCTTCCCCAAAAAGAAAGTCAAGGGCTTCAGCGCCATCACGGACCACAATAACTTCATTTAAGATACTATTATTTTTAAGTGCTCTTAGAGTGAGTGCTTCATCATCTGGATTGTCTTCAACTAACAAAATAAATTTCTGATTCATTTTTGGCCTAATCTATAATGTAAAATAAAAAATTGCACCCTGATCAACAGCCCCTTCCGCTCTAATCGTCCCACCATGGCGATGGATGATCCGTTGAACAGTTGCTAATCCAATACCTGTACCTTCAAATTCTGATGGAGAGTGAAGCCGTTGAAAAGCACCGAATAATTTATTTGCATAGCTCATACTAAAACCAGCGCCATTATCTTTAATATAATAAACGGGCTGATTATTTTCAAAAATCTTACTAAACTCAATTTTCGCTGTTTCCGTTTTTCCGGTAAACTTCCAGGCATTTCCCACTAGATTGTCCACGACAGCCTGGATTAAAACCGGATCAGCATTGACAATGATTTTGGGGGCAACTTCCACCAAAACTTCTCTTTTGGGGTCAAGCTGGATTAAATTTTCAAACGTCGCTAGCACCAGTTTACTTAAATCAATATCTTCCCTGTTCATTTCGCAGCGCGTCATCCGTGACATTTTTAGCAGATCATCAATCAGACTACTCATTCGAGTGCAGCCGGCCCGTACCCTATTGATGTAATCTTTTCCATTTTCATCAAGCTGATCCTGATAATCTTCCAGAAGTGCTAAACTAAATCCGTCAATGCCTCGTAGTGGAGCTCGTAAATCATGAGAGACAGAATAAGCAAATGAGTCCAGTTCCTGATTGGCAGCCTCCAATTGAATCGTCCGTTCTTTAACCCGTTTCTCTAAACTGGTATTCAATTCATGAACCTGCTGTTCTGCAAGTACTCGCTCCCGAATTTCACTTTTGAGATCTTTGGTACGATCTACCACAAGGGTTTTCATTCGTCTATTAAATAAGGTTAACCCCAAGATTGCAATAAAACCGGTAACCAGCGAAGCTGAGATAATATATACTGTCAGATACTCACTATCCATCGGTGCACGAATGGATTCAATCGCCCTAATCTCACCGAGTTGTTCATTAAAGCCCCCTAAACCGGCATAGATTTCCTGTAACTGTATTGGAGAAGATTCTCTTTTACCATGACAAACCATGCAGCGTGGTTGATTCTCGGCAAAAGGCATAGCAACATAAAGATACGTTTTACCCTCAATTTCTATAATGTCCCGGTATTTCTTAAGTTCTCTATCCTGATTAAACATGTTAATCAACTTTGCTTCGATAGCATCAGCTTTATTAACCGGATTTCGCGGATTATTAGCAGCCATTTTATAGTAAACACTGGAGAGCCCTATCTCAATTCTAGCCTGATTGTAATAGATGTGTTGGTTTCTAACCATAAAAGAAGATGAAAAGAGCTCAGGGGAGTAAAACTCATGTGGAATTCGATGATTATCTTTAAAATCATATAGTGCAGGGTGCATTACTTTCTGGACATATTCATGAATTCCCCTATGGGATAATAGAAGGTTTTGGATATTTTTTTCAGCCTGGCTCAGAATATAAACACTAGTGAGATAATACAATATACCACCAACTGTCAGAGTCACAAGCAAGGAGATTAATATAATTTTTATAACGACTCTTTTCGATAAATCATGGCGGGGGAGTTCATTATTAATTTCCATAATGCCTTTGATCGTTATTTAAGAAATAAGCCCGTTGTTTAAGTTAAATCTAAGATAATTTTAGTATTATCGCACAAGGATCGTTTAGCTTTAACCAGCATAAAATGCCAAAACTCAAAATATATCAATATTTGTAAATAGTATAATGCGAATACTATATACTAAGAAACTTCTATTTGTCTATGATTATGCATAGCTGCCGGCAATGAATTATTTTATTATTTTAATTAAGACCTAACGAATGAAGCACCTCCTTTGGGAAATGTTGGGGAGGCTTGATCCGACCTATGATTTTTGACAAGTTCTTTGCAAACATCTAACCTGGCACCGGTTTGATTAACTCAGAATGACGTTTCATTGGTCAGAACTCAGCGTGGAAAAAATCACCGAATATAGCATGGATAAAACACAAGACACAAAGGGTGTTGAAAAACTAAATGTCACAATTCTGATTGCTTCGATTTTAACAAAGGTTCATAGTATTTTATAACGTCAAACACCTAAATTTACCCACTATAACCATATAATGACCAAGTTACTACTCAACCCTAATTTCCCGTTTAGCCCCAAACGATTTCCTTTTTTTTATGGCTGGATGATTGTACTTCTTGCGACAATAGGCATGATTTCCAGTATCCCCGGCCAAACGATGGGTGTTGGGGTATTTACTGAATATCTAATAAAAAAAACGGGATTGAATCGACTGGAAATCAGTCTGGCCTATATGACCGGAACCATAATCAGTAGCCTGATTGTTCCTTTTGCCGGAAGAGTTCTTGACAAACTGGGGGCCAGGACAATGATCATTATCGCCGGTTTGGGGTTAAGTCTGGGTCTGTTTTTGCTGGCGGGATTTGGAGAGTGGAACCAATCAATACTTGGTTTTATCCCCTGGTTCTCAGTCACACTGAAAGCAACTCTTATCATGATTTTTATATTTTTATTGCTCAGACAGTTTGGGCAGGGAATCATGACCATGACCAGTCGAAACATGTTATCAAAATGGTTTGAAACTAGAAGAGGACTCGTTGGTGGTATCAGTGGTGTTGCCGTTTCATTTTCTTTCTCAATTGCACCCCGGGTCATGAATGACTTAATTCGTCATTTTGATTATGTTCAGACCATCATCATTATGGCAGTGATTTGCGGTTTAGGTACTGCGATCATCGGTTGGTTGTTTTTCAGAGACAACCCAGAAGAGTGCGGACTTTTAATGGATAATGGGTCCATATCCAGGAGGAAGATTAACCCGGAACAATCTACCAGAGAGGTCACTTTAGTCGAAGCCAGAAAAACATATGACTTTTGGATTTTTTGTCTGGGAATGTGTTCATCTGCCTTTATCATCACCGGGTTTACATTTCATATCAGTTCCATTGGGAAAATCGCTGGATTGAGTAGAGATCAATCTTTTGACATATTCCTACCCATAGCGATTATTAGTGTTATGACCCATTTTATTGGGGGCTGGATTAGCGACAGAATACCCTTAAAATACATATTAATGCTGCAGGTTTTGGCCCTGGGAATTGGTTCAATGGCTTTAATGGAATTTCAAAACATCTGGTATCGATATCTTGTAATCGTTTGTTTTGGACTTCAAAGTGGATTGTGGGCCGTTTTAACAATGGTGACCTGGCCTCGCTTTTTCGGAAGAGCGCATTTGGGTGCCATCTCTGGTTTAGCAATGGGATGTCAGGTTTTTGCCAGTGCCATCGGCCCTACCGTTTTTGGTGCCTCCCAAAGCTGGACGGGTAACTATAATACCGCTGCCTGGATCGCTGGAATCCTAAATTTACTTTTATTTTTGGGGGCAACTAAAGCAAAGGTATATTACAAGAAAAAATGATTTTCATGTATATATTATTATGACTAA
>Ga0307989_1001835_pt1 | contig 10674 bp, 9 predicted proteins | sample EllFjometagen185_FD_203164 | JGI IMG/M metagenome (GOLD analysis project Ga0307989, IMG submission 203164) | Marine microbial communities from Ellis Fjord, Antarctic Ocean - #185 | ecosystem: Environmental > Aquatic > Marine > Unclassified | place: Southern Ocean | collected 2014-10-08 | reverse complement strand
ACCCTGCTAAGAAATTGGTTAATAATTCTACTCCACCGACTTCATTAACAACACTGATTAATACTGCTGTACCACATATTAATAAAATGGTAGACCAAGGTATATTTGCAATAGCTTCATTTTGATCTGCAGCGCCAATAATGAGAAGAATTACAGCAAAAGTTAAGGCTGCAAATCCGACATTAATTCCTCCAATAATCACCCATAAAACAAGTAATATAATTGACACAAGTGTAACAATGTGATGTTTGTTAAATGAACCAGATTTTTCAATTTCAACGCGATCACCACGTAATTTCAATCCACCAAGGAATAAAAATACAAGTGCTGAAAATGTTGTCATTGCAATAATATTCATGAGATATATTTTGTAACCTAAATCTCCTACTCCGTTGCTTTGTGCTAATTCTAAAGCAACTATCCCATTTGGTGCTAAAGGGGACAATCCTCCCGCAATCGAACCAGTAATTATTAAAGTACTCATCATCAATACTGATATGTTAGTACGATAAGCAATTACCAATCCAATCGGTAACAGAAGGGCACTTGTTGAAATATTCCCCGGTCCAACCGAAGCTATTACAAGTGCTAAAAAATAGAAAATAATAGGAATTAGAACTTTTCTTCCACGACTTTGAAAAATGATTGCTTTTGAGATTTTCTCAAGTGTCCCATTTAATTTTGCAATACTAAATAACAGGGTGATTCCAACTGTTGTGAAAAACAGTTTAATAGGCCAATAACCTATAATTGTATTCACAGGAATTCCACCTAAATAGTACCCAATAAACAAAGAGAAAACTAATGCGATTAATCCTACATTTATATTTTTCCAAAATCCAATTGCTACTGCTATCACGATAGATAGTAAAGAGAGTATTTCAATCATAATTAAATCTCCCTATCTTTATTTGCTAAAGCTTTTACGTTCGATTTCTCTAACTTCTAATTTTGCTTTTTTAAGGTTATTTGCACGCCAGTCTTCTAAATTTTGAGTAAATTCAGTTTCTAAGAATGCTTTTGCCATTGCTACTCCTAAGATAGGTGCAATAATCCAACCACCCATACAAAGAATATTTGCATCATTAATTGCTCTAGCTTTTTCAGCAGTATATACAGACTCACAAGCTGCTCCATGAACACCTTCGTGTTTGTTTGCTACAATTGACATTCCCATACCAGTACCACAGATAAGAATACCTCTTTTATAAGTGCCTTCTTGGATAAGTTTTGCTCCTTTTTCTGCTACTACAAAGAAAGGAAATGCTTTTTCTTCTTCTAATGTACCGATATCTTCAAATTCATAGTTGTTTTCTACTAAAAATGCTTTGATGTTTTCTTTTAATAAAAATCCTGATTTATCTGAACCAATAAATAATTTTTCCATAGTTATTACCCCTCTAGTTTTTTCTTGCTAAAACACGTAGAACCGCTGATTCAATGTGTTTTGCAGTTAATTCGTAACGTTCCATTAGGTAAGGTAATTTCCCTACTTCACCAAACATATCTTTAACTCCAACTCTTTCCATTGGAGTTGGCCATTGTTCCCCTAATACTTCGGCAACAGCACTACCTAAACCATTAATGATATTATGATTTTCAGCTACAACAATTGCACCTGTTTTTTTTGCTTCTCTAACAATACATTCTTGATCGATAGGTTTCACGGTATGAATATTTACAACACTTACGCTAATTCCTTGTTCTTCAAGTGATAATCTTGCTTTTAAGGCTTCACTTACCATGATTCCAGTTGCAAAGATTGTAACGTCTTTACCATCTTTAATTGGTGTAGCTTTCCCTAATTCAAATTCTTGATTTTCATCAAAAATAGGATCAAATCCTTTACGTAATAAACGGATATATAATGGTCCATAATGTTTCATAATTTTTGGAAACATATTGTGAAGTTGTACGCCATCAACTGGTTCAAAGATTGTCATAGTAGGGATGTTTCTCATAATTCCAACATCTTCAAATGACATGTGTGTTCCACCATTTAATTGTGCAACTACACCTGGGTCTGAACCAACCATTTTTACGTTTAATTTTGAGTATGCAACACTTAGCATTACTTGATCAAAAACACGTCTTGTAGCAAATGGTGTAAATGAATGTGTGAAGGGTATTTTACCCATATTAGATAATCCTGCAGCAACACCAATCATATTTGCTTCTGCAACTCCAACATTTATTGTTTTTTCTGGAAAAGTTTTAGCAAATCTTTTCGTTCCCAATGCAGTCATTAAATCTGCTTCTACAATTACTAAGTTTTCATTTTCCTTAGCATATTTTATTAGTAAATCAGTATATATATCTCTTAAATCTCTATTTTTCAGTTCCATATTAATTTAACCCCTCAATCGCTTCTTTTACCATTTCTTTTGTAACTGGCATATTATGTGAATTTACGTTACCTTCACAGAATGAAGCTCCTTTACCTTTAATTGTATTTAATATTATCATTGAAGGTTTCCCAGTTGCTTTTTTTGCAGCTAAAATTGCTTCTCTAATCGCTATAACGTCATGACCGTCAATTACCTGGACATGCCAGTTAAAAGCTTCCCACTTCTTATCTAACGGATGAATACCATTGATTTCCTCAGTTGTCCCGTCAATTTGCATTTTGTTGTAATCTGTAAATGCAATTAAATGATCCAACTTACTATTTCCAGCAAACATTGATGCTTCCCATATTTGCCCCTCTTGACTTTCACCGTCACCAATTACTGCATAGATATAGTTATCTTGTTTATCCAATTGGATTGCTTTTGCCATCCCAACTGATGCTGAGAATCCTTGTCCTAAAGATCCTGTTGTCATATCAATACCAACTGTTCTATTCATATCTGTATGACTTGGCAAACTCGTTCCAGCTTGATTTAAAGTTTTCAATAACTCCATATCGAAATATCCTTTTAATGCAAGAACTGCATATACTGCAGGTCCACCATGACCTTTTGACAATACAAAACGATCACGTTCTGGCATTTTTGGATTTTTTGGATCAATATTCATTTGATCATAATATAGAACTGCTAAAACATCACAAATTGACATACTTCCTCCAACATGTCCTACTCCTAAATTACCAATACATTCTAATGTGCTTTTTCTTATTTCTTTTGCCTGTGTTTCTAAATATACTCTTTTGTCCATGTGTCCTCCTAATATTTACATATCTCATGATTCAAGATAGTCGCTAGATATTTTAATTCTTCACTTACATCTCCATAGATTACTACGAAGTGTGGTTCCCAACCTTCGGTTACCATTTCTGAAATTAGTTCATTTACATTTTGTTGTACTTGAACTACTAAAGATGTTCCAGAAAATTGTTTTGGTTTATCAAGAATTTCTCCATTTAAGATAAAGAATCTAAACTCCCCATTTGCTTTTCTCCCAATTCTAAATACAGTAGCTTCCTTACTAGGTTTTAGTCCAAATTCCATTGTAGGTCCAATTTTCCTATTTGGATGAACTCCCGTTGCAGCTCCTGTGTCTTTTCTTGCCAAAGAACAAGCTCCTGTTCCACAATGCCAAAATGTTATAGTATTTTCTGTTTCATCAATTGATACAGGATCTCCAAAATATGTTGGAGTCTTACTAAGTTGATTTCCGACATACATCGATAACGCTCCATATGCATCCGCTTCACAAGCTGCAGCAATATGATCATCATTCAGCATTCCTAACACACCACATACTGGTGTTCCATAATCTGTGAAGAAATCAGGCCAACATCTTGAAGCAACTGCTTTAACATTATTGTCTTGGATGTATTCTTTATATACATCGTATAACTTATAAAAATCATTACGATTCTTCTTCAATGTCTTCTCAAGACCAACCATTCTACTATCAGCAATTTTAGCTGTATCTACTACTTCTTCAACAGTACGTTTTTTTGCTAATTGCGTTAATTCTCTAGATTCTATACTAAGTAAATTTACACCAAATGCCTTACTCATGTCTAAGTCTAGTGCACGACCAAATCCAAAACCTTCTGGCGTATGTCCTATCATTAATAGATTCATGTCTTTCATTTTGTGTTTTACTTCTGCTGCTTTAATTACACTTGTTAATTTTTTCTTGATCACTTCTTCTGAAGGGGAACCATACATATAGATAAGATTGTCATCTTTCATATGACGGAACGCATTACCCGCAGAAAATGCTCCTGTTAATGAGTTTAGACGTAAACGTCCTCCATCAATTACAGGTTCTCTTAAAGTCCATAGAATAAACTGAGTGTTTAATCTTTTAAAAATTTCAGTGGCAAACGCGGCATTTGCAAATGTAATATTTTGAATAATTACTAAATCCGGGTTTTTATCCTCTAAATATGTTCTTAAAAGATCAATCGATAGTATCATTTCATCTGGTACGATAGCGTCTGGTTCAATAGTTTTTAACAAACTAATAGATGCATCGAATTCTCGTTGCGCAGATTCCAAATGGAAAGTTGGAACTCCAATTGGACAGTAAATAATTTCAAATTTCTTCATATTAATCACCTTTTCAAAATTTTTCTTTTGTTTGGTCTGCATTCTCTATATTCTCTATGGATCAAACAATTTAAGTATTACAATAAAAGTTCGACCAATAGGAGCCGATTAGTGCGCCTATTGATCGAATAGTTTTATTACTAGTTAGTAGGCGCTACCGCTTTTAAATCTGTTTCTAATTGTGTTAATAATTGTAATGCTGTCATTGTATTGTTAGGATCAGCAATATCTGCAGCAAAATCATTGATAATTGGGTACATACCTGGAATCATAACTTGAGCTAGCCAGTCTTGTACATACATTGCATCTGTGTTAGCGATTTCGTCTAGGAATACTGCGTATTCATCTGCAAAGTCACCATAAGAAACTGTTGCACCTAATCTAGGAGTTAAGTAAGGAACACCACCTGTATATAGATCATGTTGAGTACCTTCAGCCATCCATTCGATGAACTCTTTTGCTTCTTTTTCTAATCCTGACCCGTCAAATGCTGCTAAAGATTTTCCACCTAAAATTGTTGCACGGTTTAAACCTTGAGGCATTGGAACTACAGCCCAATCAAATGCAGTGATATCTTGGTATCCACTTACATTCCAGTTTCCAGATAAATGGAATCCGTATTGTCCAGTTTTGAATAAGTTAGCTGCATTAGATCCTGCATAAGGTTCTGGTGATAATAATCCTGAAGTATATAAATCCATGATCATTTCAACAACACCAACTGCAGCAGCAGATTTTAAGTTAGATGTAGTATATGGAGTATCCCATATTTTTACGCCACCTTGATACATTAGAGGCATCATTCTGTGCGCTTTACTATCGAATAAACCAGGATATGCTACTCCAGTTTCACCGTCAAGTTTCATCATTTCTGTTTTGAATTCTGTCCATGTCCAGATATCAGTTGCCCCTGGAGCTGGATAATCTACGTCATTTGCGTCTAATAAAGTTGTGTTAACAAACATTCCATTTGCAGTAATATCCATTGGTAAAGAAATTACTTCATCATCTGTATTATAGAATAAGTTTGTAAATCCTGAAGTCGTATAAACATCGTCAAGAGCTAAAATATTGTCTTTGAAGTTGTTTAAATGACCTTCTGTTACACGTGCTAATGCTGGAGCTTCTCCACCACTAATCATAGTTGCAAGTCTTGTTTCATAGTCATCATAAGGAATAGTAACTAATTCAATAACATCACCAGTTTCTGTTTCATAATCATCTAATAACGTTTGCATTACTGCACCTTCTGTACCATCACTCCACCATAACATTTGTAGAGTTTCACTTTTTCCACCACAGGCAGATAAAGCAATAACACTTAGTGTTAAAATAAAAACTAAAGCTAATTTTTTCATAAAATCCTCCATTTTATTTTTTTATGTTAAATTCTGTCTATTAAACAGTAATTTTTAACCCTTCATTCCAGATTGCACAGTTCCTTGTACAAATTGTTTTTGGAAAATCAAGAAGATGATTAACATAGGAACCATTGAGATAGCTGACATTGCTAATATCGAACTATAATCTGATCCATATTCACCTGAGAAGTTCGCAATTGCAAGTTGTAATGTATATTTGTCAGGATCACTGATTGCAATCAGCGGCCAAACGTAATCATTCCAACGCCACATAAATGAGAATATTGCCAATGTAGCTATTGCTGGTTTTGCGTTTGGTAAAATAATGTGTGTAAATATTTTCCATTCAGAGGCACCATCTATACGAGCCGATTGAATTAATTCATCTGGTATCGTAATCAGATATTGTCTCATTAAGAAAATACCCGTTGGTGTTGCTGCTGCTGGAATTATTAAAGCTAATAGTGAATTGTACATTCCAAAGAATTTCAAAACACTAAATATTGGAACCATGATTACTTCGAGTGGCAACATAATCGTTGACAATATAACTATCATAATAATCGTAGAACCTTTAAATTTAAATTTTGCTAATGCATATCCACTCATTGTATTGATTACTACTGCTAAGAATGTTGATGTCGTAGCTACCAATAATGAGTTAAATATATATCTTGCGAAATTCCCTCGTTTTAATGCATTCACATAATTTTCGATTGTAAAATTTTTCGGAAAGAACGTCGGTGATGCTACAAATAGTTCACTCACCGGTTTAAACGAAGAAGCAATAACATAAATTACTGGTATCAAGAAAACCAAAACAATCAAGAAAGCGAGTATGTATTGAGCTGTTAGTTTGTTTTTCATTCGTTTCTTCCTCCTTTAGATAAATAGAAGTTTAGACCAGTAATGATTGTTACAAACATTAACATAATCACACTCATAGCACTTGCATATCCTACTTGATAACTTCTGAACGCCATCTCGTAAATGTATTGAACTGTATATTGTGTGGCATCAAAAGGTCCACCACCAGTTAAAGTAACGGCTAATGGATAAGTCTTAAATACTTCCATGGTTACTAAGATAAATACCATCAATCTAGCTGCTTTTAATGATGGCCAAGTAACATACATGAATTGCTGAATTCTACTTGCTCCATCCATTCTTGCTGCTTCATATAGTGAAGCTGGTACACTGAATAGTGCAGCAACAAATATAATCATATAATACCCTGCCCTAGACCAAACAATTGCGTACACAATTGCCCACCAAGCAAACCGTGGATTTGTAAGTGTTTCTATGGCATCAAAGCCAAACGTGATCAGAACCTGATTAAACATTGAAGACTGTGTTGCCAATATCCAATTCCACATAATCCCTACAACTACTGCTGAGATCATAACAGGCCAATAGTATGATGCTCTAAATAACCCTACAAGTTTTAATGGTTGCACCAATAATATTGCTAATGTTAAAGATACAACAAAAATAATTGGTACAGTTGCAAATACAAGCTTAAACGTATTAAATACAGCTGCAATGAAATCTTTATCAGTAATTAATTTCGCATAATTTTCTAGTCCTACGAAACTAGGTGTATCAAAAGTAAATAAAGTCATATCTGTAAATGAATAATAAATTCCAATTAATGCTGGAAAAATAATGAATATTGAGAATATTAGTAAGTTTGGAGTTAAAAAGAGATACGGAATTACTTTTTGCTTCATCTGATAAACTTTAAATGATTCTTTTTTCAATTACTCTCTCCTCCTTCTCCAAACTTTTGTGATATTGATTGAAACAAGTTTTTAAACGTTGATTCTTTTCTATAAAATACTGGTGGATATCCAATTTCTGTTTCTACTGAAATATTTCCACCACTGTATTGTTTACCAGTCCATAAATGGATCCAACTATCTTCTGGTAAATACAATTTTTTATTAACTTGATGTTCTGCAAGCACTGGTGCAACTAACATGTCTGCTCCGAACAAATATGAATACTGAATATCATAGGCACGAAGATCATTTTCATAATGCATAAATAATGAACGTTGCACTGGATACCCTTTAGTCGATGCTTCTTCATATAGTGAAGATACATAAGGTTTTAATTCTTTACGTATTTTTGTCATTCTAGACATTAATACGAGTGTCTCATTATCATCATAGAATTGAAAGTTGTCTTCTGGTCTATTTCCTTCATGTGTTCTCATTAAAGAAGTAAACACACTCATTTCTAACCATCTTTCAAACAATTCTTTAGTTCTAACATTTCCATGTAAACTTGTATAACCACCAATATCACTATGTGTAAATGGATTTCCAATTATACCCGTTGATAATGCTGATGGAATCACTGATGGTATCCCATCATGAGTTTCCCAGTTTACACTTTGATCTCCTGTCCAAAGTGAAGTCGCATATTTTTGAGAACCATAATTCCCACTTCTCATAAAATAGAATATTTCTCCAAGTTTTCCAGATTCTTCAACAGCTTCATAATTACATTTAGCCCAAAGAACCGGCCATTCATTATGCATTATTACACCATCTTTTTTATTATACAATACTGAGTCAGTTGGTAAATATTCTCCAAAATCTGCCATCCAGCCTTTAATTCCTAATTCAATAATGTTCTTCTTAATTATTTCTTTGTACCAGTTAAATGCTGATGGATTAGTCAAATCTACTGCCCCGCAGAAGAATTCACCAAAGTCTACTCTATAGACTTCCTCATTTTTATTGAAAACCAAATAATCATTTTCTTTTGCTTCTAAAAACAATGATTGTTCTTCCAATAAAAACGGGCATATATATGTAAGGAAAGATACTCCCTTTTTTTCTAAGTTTTTAACTTGTTCAACTAGTTCAGGATAAATATCACTATTCACAGTCCAATTCCAAAATAGTCTCTTTCCAAATGAAGTATATTTGTACCCCGCCCAATCTTGACACCAAAGTCCTGAAACTTCTACATCGTGATTCTCCGCCAGCGTTAAATAGTATAGTACTTTATTTATACCACCTTGTACTCCAAGTACAATACCTTCTAAAAGATAATCAGGTAACCTAGGTACTCTTCCTACAATATCAGTTATATCTTCAACAATATCTAAATAAGTTTCCTCAAATGAAACAATTATCTCTTCAGGGATATCCCAAAAAAATAACTCATGAAATTCAGGAAATTTAAAATTAAACTCTGCATAAGCGTATGTATCTGCATGCAACCAATACTTTCTAGTTGACACATAGGTTGTTTCCGGATAATAGGTGTTGTAATAATCTCCACCACCTTTGTCTTCTTTATCAGCGTAAAAGGTTGTTAGAGAGTGTTTGTCCCTACCTACCCCAGGTTCAGAAGTCCACAAAGGGAAATTTCTTCCTCTAAGATTAAAGTAAGAAGCCTGTTCTCCACATCCGAATACTTTTTCTTCTTGTGTTGCGTACATTCTCATCCAAAATCTATTAAATTTTTCATTTGCTTTTAATCTAATATGTAATCTCCCATTTTTTTCAACAAATTGGAGCTCTAGTTTTGTTTCATAATGACTAAATACGATTGTATCGTCTATGATTTCATATGCGTTAAGACCAATTCTTTGTTCAATGAAATCATCAATTTTAAAATTCCCTCGATAATTTTCTATATTTTCAATTCCAATACCAACAAAAAATGCTGGTTTTTTCTTTTGATGTTTAATTATTAAATTGTTGTTGTAGAATATTTCCACACCATTATCTATCTCTTTGTAATCAATCATAGGTATCCTCTTTATAATATAATTTTGTAGTTAGTTCCTTGTAGTCCAGGATGTGCACCTTTTTCAATTAAAGGTTTATTTTCGAAATGTGCTAGTAGCCACTTATTTGTTTTAAATAGTAAATGATCCTCTTTGGACATTTTATTCTTTGACTCTATAAAATTTACATTTGTATTCTTAGGTAAAATTACACCACATCTAAATCCTTCACTCGTCACTTTACAAGGTGAGTAATGTAACACAAGTGGATATAATTCCACTGTTGTTCCTGCAGGAATGTAAAACGCTTCTAGTCTTTCTGAATTATATACATTGTCTATAATATCTGTAGTTCTCCCGAGAAATAATACTATAGGCGATACTGCAATATTCATCTCAGACGATTTATGATATTCAAGAGCATTTAAAGAAGAATTATTACCATTTACATATCCATATTGAATAGGCATAGAACCAAACACATCATCAAATGAATCAGTATTTGATAAAAACGCTTTAAAATTCACATCATCAGCAATATAACTGTTCCCTGTTTCAGGTATCTCAATATTTTTAAGATATGAACACGCTTCTTGAAATGAATCAGAAGGCAATACTCTACCATATTTCGTAAATGATTCATCTGTACAATCCTTTATAAATATGTCAGGATTTTTTATGTTTAATTCATCAATCATATCTTCACCACAAATCTGCAAACGCTTTCTTCAAAAAGTAAAAAAAATATGCTTAATTTAGTGATATTTGTAAGAATCAAAACCTAATTGAATTTCTAATAAAATCTCAAGCTAAATCTGCATAACATTATTTATATATTTATTTTATCACTATAAAACTTCTTAATCAAGGTAAATTTAATGTTTTTTTACGCATATATATATCTTTTTTGGTCTTTTTTTATGAATTACCTCATTTATGCTTTGTTTACTCATCATCATCCAAAGCTTGCACATACACTTTCATAATTGAAAAATATTATAGTAAATTTCAAATAGGAATCTATAATCGATGATCTAATAATTAGTAAACAATTGAT
>Ga0307989_1001834_pt1 | contig 10694 bp, 8 predicted proteins | sample EllFjometagen185_FD_203164 | JGI IMG/M metagenome (GOLD analysis project Ga0307989, IMG submission 203164) | Marine microbial communities from Ellis Fjord, Antarctic Ocean - #185 | ecosystem: Environmental > Aquatic > Marine > Unclassified | place: Southern Ocean | collected 2014-10-08 | reverse complement strand
AACTAAATGATTCTGTTGTGTACTATGCAGAATTGCAGGAACGGGGTGAAAAAGCTTTTACCAAGGATCCCGACATGGTTGAACGGTTATCAGCAGAAATGTCGCCGCAGGATCTTGCGACCATAGTTTATACATCCGGAACTACCGGGAATCCCAAAGGTGTTATGCTTACCCATGCGAACTTCATGCAGAATGTAACTGCCAATACACCACGGCTTGAAATTGATCCCAAAAAAGGTGAGACGACCGTTGTAATGCTTCCTTCCTGGCATGTCTATGAACGTGCCTTTGAGTACTGTGCATTACTCTCAGGGCTTACCTTTGTCTATTCGACTGCAGGTAAGTTTGCAGCAGATCTTGTGAGTCAAAAACCGCAGATTCTTATTTCAGTACCAAGAGTGTGGGAATCCATCTATCAAAAAATGATAATAGCTATCAGTAAAATGCCGGCTATGAAGAGATACCTCATATTTCTCTTTATAAAAATCAATCAGATGTACCTCAGTTCACAGCAGTATATTAAGGGCTGTTATATAAGACTGAAAAAAAGATTTTTCATACGAAAGGCGATTATATGGAGCCTTCACCTGTTACGTCTCATCCTGCTTTTTCCCGGGCATAAAATGGCTGGCGTCTTGTTCAAACCTTTCCGTGAAAAAGTGGGCGGACGTCTGAGAGGAGCAACCTCTGCAGCCGGCACACTGCCGAAATATCTGGATGAAATATTCAATGCAATCGGGATCCCGTTGATAAATGCCTACGGAATGACAGAATGTGCACCTGGAATCCTTTCACGAACCTTTCCGAGAAATACTTTTGGTACGACCGGAATCCCTTTTGATAATACTGAAGTGGAGCTCCGACGAGAGGATGGAAAGATAACTTCCATAGGAGAGAAGGGTATACTCTTTGCCCGGGGCCCGCAGGTAATGCAGGGATATTATAAGAATCCAAAAGCCACAAAAGCTGTGCTGGATGATGAAGGATGGATGAATACCGGAGATTTGGCTATTCGTTCAGAAAATGGTGAGATGATTATTGTTGGCCGGATAAAGGATACTATCGTTCTTATGGGCGGCGAAAATGTTGAGCCGGAACCTATTGAGGAGAAGATGAAAGAGAGCCTCTATATTGATCATGTCGCTGTAGTGGGACAGGACAGAAAACAACTCTCTGCAATTATTGCCTTAAATGAGGATCGTCTCATGCAGTTGGCGCAGGATTTGAAACTTGCCCCGGTTCCTGTACTGGTTGATGGTAAATTCTCTATTGAACATGATCGGATAACAGAAATTCTCATGAAAGAGGTGAATGCCCTGCTGACAAAAGCTCACGGATTTAGGCCTTTTGAAAAAATAGCTAAAATTCTACCCGTTAATAATGATTTTTCCATCGGAAAAGAGCTCACGCAGACATTGAAGATTAAACGTCAGTATATTTCTGAACGATTTAAAGTACTTACAGACCGACTGCAGGGTGATGATAATAACAGGAGAAAGAAGCGTTAAAGGGACAAAAGTCCCTCTCTAACCAGATTGTTGGTGGAGTGAGGTGTGAGGGGGATGGAAGACCACCGCTATATCGTATTCAGTTCCAAGATGAAAAATCATCATTTTTTGTGAGCTCAGAATAGAATAAGTAGAGCAGTCCATAGAAACTGCAGATTACCACCAGTTCAAAGGATTCTTCAAAGATTGTTGAAAGATCACTTGAGAAATTTCTCGTGTAGAGATATGCTTCGGTGACTTCAAGCAAGATTACAGCAATGATGCTCAGAGATAATACACCGACAAGGATAAGGACCCTTTTTTTTATATCAGAGGATATTTTTTTCCATAGATCTATAACTACGAAGCTGGTCCAGGTGAGACCGATAAGCATAAACGGTAAATAGTAGATGACCCATGAAAAACCCTGAAGAAATGTACCCTCTCCGAAATGTGTAATATCCTGCAACTTAAAACCAATGAGTTCATGTAGTTGAAGTATCTCATCTGCAGAGAAAAAGAGAGCCAGAATGAGTGCAGCTCCGAAAAATAGTTGAGTACTTTTTTTAAACTCAGTTTTCCCATTATAGGTCAACAAAATGTAGCAGGGTAAGGCTGTGATGGCCATCATTGTGGATTCTGCCCATGTTGCCAAATTTGTTTCAATCCTAAGATCCAGCATATACCATAACCCAGTAAATCCTAAGGCTCGAAAGTGGGTGAGTTCATTGAAAAACATAATTAGAATGAGAAACCCGCTAGCAATTATCTGAAAAATCAGTATGTGAAATAATAGTTTTTTAATACTCATGCAGGCAGTATAATCAGATACATCAGATATGTAAATTAGAAGAATTGCGAAGTAGCCCAAGAGATGTTGCGTATGTTTTCGTTTTGTTATTCCAGTTCCAGATCCAGATCCAGATCCAGATCCAGGCCTAAGGATTTAAGCATAGCTTTCGCCTCATCATAAAGGGCCAGCCATTCAGGAAACGGCTCGATTGTCTCCAGATTATATGCTTCATCAAATCTTTTTCCAGGATTTCCCCCAGGCAGAGTAAAAACATGCTCATACTGTTTAACCAATTCTCCAACCATTTTATTGGCGCTTTCCCGTGTAATGTTCTGACGGGCAATAGCATGCCCAACCTCACCCATTAAACGCACCTCGAGGCCTGTCCCATTGGGAACTCCTCCATCGGCTGATCCAACACCTTCCAGATGTCCGCCGCTGACGGTTATAGCAATCGCATTTGCTGCTGTTTCTAGCAGCAGTTCCAGAGTCATTGCCCCACTTTTTGGATAGATATCACAGAAAATAACCGAGGGGGCATTCCTTGCAAAGGCCTGACATACCGCACTCTGTAACCACATACAACCAGGAACACTGGTGGCCACATAATTGATATGGATAGGATGACAAAGATGATAATCAGCAAGGGCAATGATATTGGCAGCCAGAAAGGAGGCAACTTCTAGAACTGCTGCTCCGGGAGCATCACCACCAAGTCCTCCGACCATAACAGCTGCCAGAGATGCATTTTTCATCCCATGCTGGATAGAATTCGCCGCTCTTAGTAGATTATCATTATCGATCATCAACTCATTGAACAGTGCAACAAGATGCGAGTCACAGGAACGAATACCACCTGCAGCAGCTGAAGCCAGATCGCCAATCTCTGACACGCTGGATTCGCCTGCCAGCATTCCCATACCCGGGCGGCCAACTTCTTCCAATCCCTGATGAAGCAGCTCCAGTTCTCTTCTGACAGCCAGCAATTCAGTGACACTGCGGGTTCTCACCGGGTAACCGTCGACATCAATGAGAGAGCCGCAGGTGGCAAGGTCTATGATAGATTCTTTCATCCAACTCTTTACAATCGGCAGAAAGAGATCTTCAGGTGTCGGGGCACCTGGATTCCCTCCCCATACTTTCGGTAATGAACTATCTTCGACTCCTCTGGGATGGACAGAACAGCGATCAGTACCTTCTCCCATCTCTAAAACAGGACTCTGCAGTTCCAGTGCCCGATCAATATCGGTTTCACGAAAGAGTAACTGCCGGTTTTCGGTGATTAGGTAGATACCAGTTTCCAGAAGCAACTCCTTCCCTGCCTGGTAGAGCCTGTCTATCATTGCATCATCAGTGGGGATAATGGCGTCAGAGGACCAGGAAAGGTCATATTTCTGAACCTTCTCCATGGTTTTCATGACAATAAATTCAAAATCCCAGTCTGCTTTTTCAATACTTTTACCCTCGCTGCTGAAGGCAAGGGCATCTAAAAACATTATGTGTCTTTCAGTCATCAATAATTCTCCTGTACGATAAGATACTTGATCCAAATCAAAGATTTGGATTTATCAAAATTATTAATTTTGAAAGAGCCTCACTTAATAGCAGTATATCGTTTGTATTTAGTGAGGCTGTGCAGCTGTGCAGTATTACTGGTGCACATAGCACGAGCCAGGTTTCCCGTCCTGCAGAAATACAATAAAGAATTTTGATTGCGAAGAGTAAAATCAGTGCATGTCCCAGGATACTGAATACATACATTTAAAGTGTGAATAGTGTAGCGTTTAAGGCGTTGAATGTCAAAGTGTCGAATTGACTCATCAAAAAAGTAACCGAAAGAACCTTGACTCGGTAACTTTTTTGAAGTACATTAGTGAACGTTAACTAACATATTGATTCAAGGGGGCTGGCAGGTGACAGATAAACAACAAATAATAATCAAGGCGGCCATGGATATTATAAGCCGGGAAGGGTATAGCAAGTGTACAATCCGGAATGTGGCAAGCCGTGTAGGAGTAACAGAACCCGCCGTGTACCGTCATTTCAAAAACAAACTGGAACTGCTGATCAAAATGCTCGAAGCACTGCAGACCGCCGTTCTTCCTGCCTTTTCCCTTCCGGTAGAGGAGGGGATGGATATAGAAGATTGTCTTTGTTTATTTGCTTCTAAACTCTTTTTTACCCTCACAGAGCATCCTGAATACCGTATATTTCTCTTTTTCGAGGAAGCCTTTCACCAGGAGAAAGACTTGAAACCCACCCTTCTTTCCCTTGTGGAGCGGGCCCAGGGAAAACTTACCGAAAGTTTAATCCAGCTTCAGACCCGGGAAATCTGCAGAACTGATCTTCCTCCTGAATCTCTGGCCCTCATGCTGATGGGAACCCTTAGACTCATGGTGAGCAAAACTCACATGGGGTATCCTGAATCCTGGGAAAAACTACGGGATCAGTATGTATTACTATTTACCCGGATGCTGCAGCAGCAAAAGTGAAATAAAAATTTTAAATAGAAAGTGAGTGAACGATAACAAACAATAGAAGGAGATCATATATTGAACCTATTTTACCGCCTTTCAAAACACCCATGGATCATAGTCACAGTACTACTGGCACTAATTTTGCTTTTCAGCTGGCAAATCGCCGGACATGCCCGGTTAGAAACCAACCTTGATGAGTACCTGCCCTCTGAACATCCCGCCTTTATTGCTAGTGGAGAACTAGAAGAACTCTTTGGAATTAAAGACGCAGTACTGCTGGTTATTGAACATCCCCAAACCCTGTATAACCAGGGAACCCTTGAAAAAATCAAGGAAATAACCCTGAGCCTTCCCGAAACGTTCACCGAAATTAACCCATTGGGAATAATCTCTCTCTATACGGCAGAAAATATTATCGGAAGTGAGTGGGGCATGGAGGTTGAGCCCTTCTATCCTGAATCTCTCTCTGATTCCGCAGCGCTCTTGGAAATTGAACAAAAAGTACAGGACAACTCCATGATCAGCGGAAAAATTGTCAGTATCGACGGCCGTTCAACCATTATCATCGCGGAACTATCTGGTGACGGTTTCAGCAGTGAGTTCTATCAGAACCTGAAACAGTTTGCCCTCGGATTTGAAGGCCCGGAAACCATCCTGGTGGCGGGACGTCCCGTGGTAGAAGGAGAACTCTCGATCCTCGGACCTAGGGATATGTCCCGTATGGCTCCCCTGGTACTCCTTCTCATGGCGATTATTCTTTTTATCCTTCTCCGTTCAGTTCGGGATACAATAATCAACCTGTTTATTGTCCTTTTCGGAACCATTACCGCTTTCGGTGCAAAAAGCTTACTGGGTATACCCATCTACTCGGTGGATATGATGATGCCGGTAATGCTGATAGCTATCGGTGTCGCCTACGGAATCCATATGCATAACACCCTATACCATTTGGCTGCAGAATTTCCGGGTATAGGACGGGAAGAACTGGTGAAAAAAACCCTAAAGGCAATGATCCGGCCGGTTGTAATGACTGGTATAACCACTGCCGTGGGGTTTGCAGCCCTGACCACCAGCCAGGTGCTGCCGGTGCGGTACTTTGGACTATTCATCGCACTGGGAGTGATGGTGGAGATGTTTCTGGCATTAATTCTCTTTCCCGCTTCAGTATTACTTTTAGGACCTGTAAAAAAAAGACAAAAGACAGGAAGCAAATCTGAAGAACTGGTAACATCCGGCAGTAAAACATCAAACAAGACACAGAAAATACTTGCCCGGCCGGGACTGATTCTTTTTATTACCGGGGTAACCCTGATACTGGCCGGATGGGGCACTACCAGAGTCTGGATCGACACCAGTTTTCTTGCCAATTTTCAGGAAGAAAGCACCATCGCCCGGACAGATAAATTTGTTAATGATAACTTTGGCGGAACTTCCACCTTCCAGGTGGTCTTTGGCGGCACAGAACCGGGAATTTTCAAAGACCCCCAGGTTCTCAAAGCGGTTTCTAAATTGCAGAAAGAGATCGGTTTAGACCCTCTAGTAGGGAATAGCTTTGGCCTCACCGACTACATCGCCCGTATGCACCGGGTTATGAACAATAATCAACCGGAATTTGAGGTGATCCCCGAAGATCGAGACCTGATAGCGCAGTATCTGCTGATCTACGAGATGTCAGGTGATCCCGAAAACCTTAACAAAGTAGTTGATTTCGATTATCAGACCCTTAACCTGACATTTCAGCTGAAGAGTGACAGCTCTTTCCTGATTACCCGTATTATCAACCAGATTAATGAGTCCGGGAAAGAATTCTCAGACCTTGGTTTGGAAATTTCCTATGCCGGAAGTGGGTACAAATCTTTCATTTTTTCTCAGCTTCTTCTGGAGGGGCAGGTATGGAGTCTGGGAATCTCGTTTGTGATAGTACTAATACTGCTTTCCATTATGTTCCGAAGTCTGCTTATAGGCTTAATCGGTACAATTCCCATAGCCATTACCGCCGTGGTGAATTTCGGTGCTATGGGACTTCTGGGAATTCCTCTGAGCTCTGCCACCGCCTTGATTTCCAGCATAGCTGTAGGGATAGGAGTGGACTACGCAATTCACCTGATTGAACATTATCGTATTAAGCGCTCTGAGGGAAACACGATCGATCGTGCAGCCTCGGAAACCCTGAGAAATACAGGCCGGGCGGTGGTGTTTAATGCCGTTACCATCATGGGTGGCTTCGGGGTTCTGCTTTTCAGCGTATTTCCTCCGAACCGTCAGGTCGGCGGTTTGGTTGGCCTGAATATGGCAGTAAGTGCAGTGGGGACTTTGACTGTTCTTATGGTGCTTTTAAAAATTCTGGATTCTAAAGGACGGCTGCCTTACAGCCAAAGGAAATAATAATGAAAAAACTAAAAATTGTATTTGCAGCTTTGTTATTGCTGATTCCGGTGTTTCTCTACGCCGAATTAACTGGCACTGAAGTTATGCAGGAAGTCTATAATCGGCCGAAAGGTAACGGGATGGCTTCAGAACTGGTAATGACTATCACCAATTCACGGGGATCTGTCCGCGTGCGGAGCATTCAGCAGTATCAGCTGAAGGATAACGGGGTCGAGAAGAAATTGATGTTTTTTACCACACCGGCCGATGTAAAAGGAACAAGTTTCATGACGTGGTCCTATGAGAACGGACAGACAGATGATAGGTGGATATACCTGCCTGCTATGCGCCGGATTCGGAGAATCTCCTCTGACGGGAGTAATGATTCCTTTATGGGTTCCGATTTTACCTACGAGGATATGACGCTCCGTTATCCCGACCTAGACAGACACCAAGTGACAGGTGAGGAACAGATTCAGGGACGTTCCTATCTTGTGGTAGAAAGCACCCCCCTGAATCCTGTTCAGGGTTACCTTTTCACCCGAAGCTGGATCGATCCCGATACCTATGCAGGCATTCGCAAGGAGTTCATTGATAGCACAGGTCAAGTTGTTCGTCGCCTGTCCGTAGAATCGATAAAACAAGTTGATGGAATCTGGGTTGTCACAGACATGACCATGGAGAACCTGGTCAAAAAATCTTCAACCCGGATCCAGATGCAGGAAGTAACCTTCGATAGCGGGCTGAATGATAGCTTTTTTTCAGAAAGACAAATGCAGCGGGGGCCGAAGAGATGAAAAAATACCTACTGTCATTGCTGATAATCCTGGCGGCAGCTTCCCTGCTTAGCGCTCAGGAACTGGAGATAAACGGGCTGCTGGGAAGCCATCAAGCCTTGGGTGTTGAGAAAGGGGATTTTCATGAGCTCCGGGAAACCCTCAACCTCAAGCTGGAGTACTGGGGAGAACAAGGAAACCTGCATGTGAGTCCCTACTTCAATATTGATCCATTAACTGCCGCCGGAGAATGGTCGGAATTGGGTGTCAGGGAGATGTATATAGATCTAATCGGGAACTTTCTGGATCTGAGAATCGGGAAACAGGCCGTTTTCTGGGGACAGGCAGAAGGTGCCTTCATTACAGATGTCGTCAGCCCCCAAAATCTCAGTTCTTTTATTCTGGCAGATTTTGAAGAGATCCGAATAGGAATTCCCGCGGTGAAGGCCACCGCGTACTTTGGTCCGTTTACTGTGGAAACCCTCTGGATACAAAAGTTTATTCCTACCATACTTCCCGGAACTGATTCACCGTGGCGAACCGAGCTTATGCCCGATCTCTCCGGGGATCTCTCCGGGGTTATTCTGCCGGAAGCTAACCTTGAGAATAGCGAAGTTTTTGCCCGCGCCAGCTATTTTGGATCTTTAATGACCGTGGAAATTATGGGAGGATACAGCTGGAATGACCTTCCCGTTGCCGAGGGGGTTCCTATGAATCCGGACTTGGTATATCATCGTTCGGTTATTACCGGCGGGAATATTTCAACAACCGTAGGTCCCGTCGGCGTCCGTGCGGAAGGTGCGGTAACATTGAATAAACCATATTCCAGCTTTCAGCCGGAGATTAGTCCCGTGCTGGTCACTGAAAACCACCATTTAATTCAGGGCCTCATAGGGCTGGATGGAACGCTCTATGATTTCAATTTCTCCGTTCAGTATATCCTGAACTATATCAATAACTACAATCCCGCCCTGGTGAATCAGAAGGAAATTCTCCACACTGCTACTTTACGGATACAACGGAAATTTTTAGATGACCGGCTGACTGCCTCTTTCTTGAGTTATTTAGGATTTGATCCGCTGGACAGCCTGATACGGCCTGAGGTGAGTTTTTGGATAGAGGATGGACTGAAAGTCTCCGCCGGGGCGGATATTTTTCTCGGGGAGCCGGAAGGTAAGTTTGGTATCTATGAAGGAAAATCCCAGATTACCGCCTCGTTGCAATGGTATTTTTAAAGCACTGAATCTGCGATTCAAAAGTGGAGGGGTCTCTCCGATTACAAGAGGGAGATCCCTTCTAGGAGTCTGTCGGACTTTGACCCAAAGAGCATAGAATTTTCAGACAGAAAAACCTTGTCTGATGTACAAATAAGTTGGACATAAATCTCCTAAAGTATATAATTTTTTGGTAAAATAGTGTAATATAGGGACATGAGTACGCGATTTGTAAATATTGACAGAAATACCCCCATGATGCTTCCCCCGGATCTCAGGGATTGGGTACCGGCAAATGATATCGTACATTTTATCATAGATGACGTGGAACTAATTAACCTGAAGGAGTTCAAGATAAACAGGAAAGGATCAGGAAACAGGCAGTATCCGCCTGCGATGATGCTGAGTCTCTTGATCTATAACTATGTACATGGGAGATTCAGCTCCCGGAAGATAGAAGAGGCAACCTATCCTATAATACCGGTAAGATATATTTGTGATAATACGCATCCTGATCATGATACGATATGCAGTTTTCGAAGAGAGAATGAAGCATTATTTGCAGAAGCATTTCTCAAAGTACTCGAGATGGCAGCGAAGATGGGGAAGTTACAGAAAGTAGGAAGTGGGAACAAGATGGGACAAAGATACACGCGAACGCGAGTAAACATAAAGCAGTCAGTTACGGGAGAGCTGGGGAACAGATAAAGCAACTGGAAATGGAAATAGCCGAATTGATACAAAAAGCGAAAGATCCAGACAGTGCCCCTCTTGAAGAAGGGGTAGTGATACCTGATGAGATAGTGAGACGAGAAGATCGAATTGATCTGTTAAAGGCAGCCCGGGATGAAATAGAGAAGCGTTATGAAAAAGAACGGGAAGTGAAAGAGGAAGAATATAAAAAGAAGCTAAAGAACTGGGAGCAGAAAGAGAAGCAGAAAAAGCGTCGTGGGACTAAGCCGGTAGAACCGGCTAAAGAACCTGAAGAAGAGAAGCAGTACAATTTTACTGACCCTGAAAGTTCAATTATGAAAGCAGGGAATGGGAACCATTTTGAACAGAGTTACAATGCACAGGCAGCAGTGGATGCAGAAGGCAGTATGCTGATAGTGGGTAATTATATAACCAAAGCACCGAATGACAAGGAACAGTTAGCGCAAGCAGTCGGAAGTGTAGATACAAGGATCCGGGAAATTGATGCAGCCTTAGCAGACAACGGATATTTTTCTGAGAAAGCAATAAAAGCGGTAGAAAAAGAGACAGGAATAACCGTATATGCATCTGTGGGCAGGAAGAGCCATGGGAAAAAGGTGGCGGATCTGGAGAAAAGAGAAGAACCCGAATTGCCGGCTGAAGATGCGGGAATGAAAGAGATAATGGAATACCGTTTAGGGACAAAAGTGAGGAAAGAGAAGTATAAGTTGAGGAAGCAGACGGTAGAGCCGGTGTTTGGTATAATGAAAGGTATCAATACCCGGACATAAGCAAGCTTATGTCTTAGGCTAAGCCCGACTGAATCTATAGATTCAGCTTACCCAGAACCGCTTTGGCGGTTCTATTCCGCTGAAAACTGCTGAACG
>Ga0307989_1001833_pt1 | contig 10694 bp, 9 predicted proteins | sample EllFjometagen185_FD_203164 | JGI IMG/M metagenome (GOLD analysis project Ga0307989, IMG submission 203164) | Marine microbial communities from Ellis Fjord, Antarctic Ocean - #185 | ecosystem: Environmental > Aquatic > Marine > Unclassified | place: Southern Ocean | collected 2014-10-08 | reverse complement strand
CTAGGTATAGGATTTTTTATGGGAAAAATCTCTTGGGGTTTAATGGTAGCTACTGGTATGGGAATTGCCATAATGTTTGGCGCTCCATCAATAGTATCTGCTTTACTTGGTGAAACTGCTTTTGAATGTACTAAGACTAACCCTCCTAAAGCAGCTTAGTTTATTTGGTTTTTTTAATTTATCAGAAAAAGGAAAAGTTGAAAGACTTTTCCTTTTTTTTTAAGTTTTTTTTAAAATTGTTTTATATTTTTTATGTTTGAAAATTGGGATTTTGTTAATACTTTAATAAAAAAAGAATCAAAGCTTTGGTTTAAGTTTTTTGTTAAATATAAAAATAAATATAAAAAATTACTTGCGCCTTTAAATCTTTTTTTAAATTCCAAATCTTTCTGTATTTCTTTTACTCTTGTTCTTTTTTGTATAATGCTTGTTCCTTTTTATATTTTAGGAGAAAATTCTGTTTTTAGAATAAGTGATTTGTTGGAAATAGAGCTTATTCAAAGAATGTGGCAAGCACAGTATATAAAAGAAACTGGTGCTATTTATGGTTATAGTCAATATATAAAAGAAGCATTGGGAGGAGAACTTCCAAGACATTGCTTATTTCCAGCTTTAAATGTTCTAGTATTATTATTAATGTTGTTTAAGCCAGTAACAGCTTTAATAATAAATCTTACCTTTATTAGAATTACAGCATTTGTAGGTATGTTTCTATTACTTAAGAAACATATATTTAATGGAGATAAAAAAAATGAGAATCTTTTGATAATAACAGGAGTATCTTGTTGTTTTATGATAATACCATTTTTTACTCCAAATGGCATTTCAGTTGCTGGTCATGCTTTAATAACTTATGCTTTTTTAAATTTATCAAAAGAGTATAAAAAAACTTTTAAACAACATTTACCTAATTATCTAATTTTAATTCTTTATGGTTTTTATTCTCAGTTTGTAACCTCAGGATTTTTTGTTTTATGTGTAGTTGGCGTGGCTTGGTTTTATTTTGCAATAAAACATAAAAATTTTTACTTAAAACTTTTTTTTGGAATTGTCCTTTTAACAATTGTTTATATTGTTACTGATTTTAATCTTATTAGATCAAGTTTTTTTGATCCAAGTTTTGTGTCGCATAGGGCTCAACAAGCGAGTTATATGTTTGCTTCTTATCCGTCAATGTTTGTGATTTTTGGTACTGGATATAGTTGTCACGTACCTTTCTTTCCATTATTAATAATGATTATTTCTTTTCCTGCTCTTAGGATACCTTTTGTGAGAAAAAAATTAAATTATGCTAACAAAATTTTGTTTTTATATATTTTAATATTTTTTTCTTGTGTAATACATCATTTTGTTGTCTATTTTTTATCTTTTTTTGATTTTGATTTGACTATTTTAACTGCGTTAAATTTTACTAGATTTTCTTGGTTTTCTCTTTTTGTTTTTCACATTATTTTTGTTTTTTGTTTTGTTGTATTAAAATCTTGTAAAATAATAGATAATTTTGGTGTTTTTGTCGTGTTGTTACTTCAGATAATTCTATCATGTGTTTGGTATAATGGTAGATATAATACTACTTGGAATAATCAATTTAAATTTTTATTTGTCCCTCCTGATTCTTTTGTAGAGGAATTAAGTTTTAAACAGTTTTTTGATGAAGATTTGCTTGAGGAAATTAATCAATATATACAAAAACCAAAGAATTCTTATTACACATTAAGTGTTGATTTAAATCCTGCAATTTTTCAATACAGTGGTTTCTATACTATTGATGGGCATTTTTCTACTTATCCTTTGGATTATAAAAATAGATTTTACAATATAATAAGTTTTCCTCTTTCAATTCATGATTATGGTTATATTCTTTATAATGATTGGGGAAATAGAGTTTATGCTTTTAATAATATAATTACTTTTGATACTAGGATTTATGTATATTTTGCAGATGAAGCAAAGTTAATAATAAATACTCAAGAAGCTAAAAAAATGAAAGCTGAATATTTATTTTCTTCTTTTAGAATAACAAATTATAAAGAGAAAAATTTAGAATTTTTAAAAAAGTTTGAAAGTAGGGTCTCCACAAGAAAAATTTATTTGTATAAAATTTTTTAGGCTCTTTCAATTAATAATATACATTTGAGTGTTCTGGCAGAAGCTAATAATTCTCTTAATTTTTCCAAACTTTGAATTTCAATTGAAATCTGGATTTCTTGAAAAGCATCAGATTGATTTATGGTATTAACTTCTGGGATATTTATATTTTTTGATGCAATTAAATTAATTAGGTTAGCTAGAGAACCGGTTTTATTTGATATTGAAGTTATAATTTTTGTAGTATATTTTTCATTTGCAAATCCCTCTGGATTGTTCCAGTCTAATTCTATAGTTTTTTCTGCTTTGTTTGCTATATTATTTAAATTTGAGCATTTCTTTTTGTGTATGCTTACTCCGACTCCTGTATTAATAATACCAATTATTTCGTCGCCTGGAATAGGGTAACAGCATTTGGCAAATTTAATAGCCATTCCAGGAATTAATCCAGCTATTGATATTTGTTTTTTGCTGATTTTATTTTTTTTATCTTTTATTTTTAAAATTTCTTTTTGTTTTATTTTTTCTTCAAAATTTTCTGTTTTGTTCTGAATTAATCGATGTGGATATATTTTTTTAATTACTTCTTGTTTATTAATTAATCCTTCTCCAATAAATGCATAAAATTCTTCTAAATTTTTTCTTCTAAATTTACTTAAATTATTTTCGATTGTTTTGTTATCTATATTTATTCCGAGTTCTTCAGAATACTCTGTCATAATTTTTCTTCCTAAATTTTCATATTCTTGTTGTTTATGAAGTCTAAGATAATGTCGTATTTCTGATTTTGCTTTACTGCTTTTAACATATTGAATCCATGAACTAGTTGGATGAGCGTTTTTAGATGTAGTAATTTCGACTGTATCTCCGTTTTGTAGTTCGGTTTTTAGTTGTACTAAAGAACTATTTATTTTGATATTTGCACATTTTTCTCCAATTTCAGAATGAATGCTATAAGCAAAATCAAGGCCAGTTGATCCTTTTGGTAAATTGAATAGATCACCCTTTGGAGTGAAGCAAAATACTTCGTCTTTATGTAATTGTAAAGTAATGTCATTAAAAACAGATATTATATTTTTAGATTTTTCAAAACTAGTTACCAATTCTCTAATCCATTTATATTCTTCTAAATGTTTATGGTCAGTAATATCTTCTTTGTATAACCAATGTGATGCTATACCAAATTCAGCGACTCTATGCATATGATGAGTTCTTATTTGAACCTCTATTTTAGTGTTTCTTGGTCCTAAAACTATACTGTGAATTGATTGATAACCATTTGCTTTGGGACTACTGATATAGTCTTTAAATTTGCCTGGAATCATTCTGTAATTAGAATTGATGATTCCTAATACTTGGTAACATGTTTCTATGTTATTAACTAAGATTCTGAATGCGACAATATCTGATAAATGATCAAGAGATAAATTTTTATTTTGTAATTTCTTCCAAATAGAATAAGGTCGTTTTTGTCTTCCATATATAATGCATTCTATTCCTTTCTTAACTTTTATTTTATTTAGTAATTTTTTAATAATATCATCTATGAGGTTTTTTTTATTTTTGGTTGTTTTTTGAATTCCATCTATAATACTTTTTCTTTCTTCAGTGTATAGTTGTTCAAATGCTAAATCTTCTAATTGATTCTTTAGATTGTACATACCTATTCTTTCTGCCAAAGGTACATATATTATTAAGGTTTCTTGTGCTATACGTATTCGTTTTTCTTTTTGTTTTGCAGAAATCGTTTGCATGTTGTGTAATCTGTCTGCAAGTTTGACTATTAATATTCTAATATCTTTAGACATAGCCATTATTAATTTGCGGAAATTTTCTGCATTTTTTTCTGTTCTAGATTCGAATTTGATTTTTTGTAATTTAGTTAATCCATCGACTATTATTGCTATTTTTTTATTAAATTTTTTTTCTATGATGGATAATGTGATTTCTGTATCTTCTACAGTATCATGAAGTAGGGCAGCTGCTAATGTTTCTGAATCTAAATTTAAATTTGCTAATGTGACAGCTATATTTATTGGATGTGATATATAAAGTTCACCCGATTCTCTCTTTTGATTTTTGTGTGCTTTTGTGGCAAAATCAAATGCATCTGAAACAAGTTCTAAACCTTCATGATCGAGATACTTGATTTTATTTAAAAAATCTTGTTTTTTTATTATCATTACATTTGGGATTAATTTTTAACATTAATCTTCAATATTTTTTAAATTGTCTTCTAAAAAAAGTGCTTCTGTATTATTTTCATCTTCATCTATTTCATCTTCCTCTATTGTTTGATCGTCATATTCATCTTCGTTGTTTGCGGTTGTGTCTTCACTTAAAGCACTCATTATATCTTGATCACTTGGATTTTTATCTTTGTTTTCATGATGTAATTCTTCCATTTTTCTAGTATGTACTTCGTGTTTAATTTCTTTTTTGATATTCTCTTTTATTTTTTCGATATCTAAAAGCTCGTTTCCTATTTCACGTAATGCCACAACAGTATCTTTTTCGTCTTTTTTATCTATACTAGTGGGTGCTCCACAAGCTATAGCTTTAGCTCTATTGCTTGCTATTAATGATAATTCGAAACGATTGGGAATTATTTTTATACAATCTTCAACTGTAACTCTTGCCATTTTTTTTATAAATGTGATTAATAAATTTTATCCTTATCAGGAGTTGATTAACTTATTAGAGTATAATATGTTCCTCTTTAAATCTCAAGATAATTAACTGTGTAAGTTGAATGTTTATTGAGATGAATGACTGAATATGTCTACATCCAACCATCCTTCCAAATCTAGTCTTACTCTTGTATTTAGAAATTTCATGCAATTTTTTGCTAATTTTTCTCTGTTTTCTCTTTTTAGGATTTTCTCTAAATTATTTTTTATTTCGTGTAAATATAAAACATCTGCAGCTGCATAGTTCAATTGTTCTTTTGTTATTTTTTCATTGCCCCAATATGATGATTGTTCTTTTTTTGAAATATCTATATTAAGAAATTCTTTAATTAATGTTTTTAGACCATGAGCGGAAGAGTAGGTTCTAGCTATTTTAGATGCTATTTTAGTGCAATATACATTTTTGACTTTTGTTTTAAATGTTTTTTCTAATATGCCTATGTCAAAACGTGCAAAATGCATGATTTTTACAGTGTCTTTGTTTTTGAGTAATTTTTTTAAATTTGGAGATGAATAATTATTTTTATCAAATTGTACTAAGTGTGCATCATCATTTCCTTCAGATAATTGAATTAAGCAAAGCCTGTCTCTGAGATTGTTTAAGCCTAATGTTTCAGTATCAATAGCTATTTCTTTTTTTAAAAATGATTCTAATATGTTTTTAGGTAAATCATTTTTGTGTAAATATACAGTCATTTTATTTTTTTTCTTTGTTTTGAAATAAGTTTTTACTATTAAGTTTTTAAAGATTTTTTTGTTAAAAATCAAATCAAAAGACTTTTCTCTTGAAAAATAAACAAAAATTTTGATTATTGTACCTATTGTTAATAATAGAAATTTATAAAGAAATGACTAGAGTAGTAATAGAAACTAAAAAAACAGAAGAATTATTATCAGCTGCTATGGCTTGTCCAATGCAATGTTTTCATAAAGGTCCTGAAGGTGATGTCGTTATAAATCCTAATACCTGTATTGATTGTGGAGTTTGTGAATCAGAGGTATCAGAAGGTTGTATAGTACACGAATCTGAAGCAGTAGCAGAAAAAATAAAGTTTAATGCTGAAAATTCTAAAAATTGGCCAATTTTTACATCTGAAAATTAATGGTAAATTTGAAACAAAAAAAAGAATTAATTCTTCAATTAAGTTCTGTTAGTAAATATTATCAGCAAGCAAAAGAAAAATTATTAATCATTGAAGATGCAAGTTTTTGTATTAATAAAAATGAAAAAGTTGCCTTAATAGGACCTTCTGGTTGTGGAAAAACTACTATATTACAAATAGCTGGTTTGTTAGATATTCCTAATGAAGGAGAGGTGTTAATAGAGTCTCAAAAAATTACAACTAATACTTCTGATGAAATAAAGACTAAAATAAGACGAAATAAAATAGGATTTATTTATCAATTTCATCACTTGCTTCCAGAGTTTACATCATTAGAAAATGTTATGTTACCATTATTGGTTCAAGGTTGTTTGCAAAAGGATGCGTGTGTAAAAGCAAAAAATATTTTAAGTGATCTTGGTTTAGGAAATAAGTTAAATAGTAAACCATCTGAATTATCCGGCGGTGAACAACAAAGAGTGGCTATAGCAAGGGCAATAGTGATAAAGCCAACAATTGTTTTAGCTGATGAACCTACTGGAAATTTGGATCCTAAAACTTCCAAGGAAGTGTTGAATGTTTTAATGGATGTAATTGATAAAAATAATCTAACGCTTTTAATGGTAACTCATGATTATGAATTAGCTAAAAAAGCAGATAAAATTCTTTGTATAAAAAATGGCGTTGTTGTTAAGCTCGACGCTCATTCTAATTGTAAAAAATAGTAAAAAAAATGTTTGAATCAATAAGTAAAAATTTTGGTGGTATAATTGATAAATTACGTGGAAGAAAAGTTATATCAGAAGGTGATGTAGATGAAACCATGAGAGAGATACGAGTAGCTTTGTTGGAGGCAGATGTTTCTTTATCTGTTGTTAAACAATTTATTAATCAAGTAAAAGAAAAAGTTATAGGACAGGAGGTTGTAAAAAATGTAGCCCCAGGTCAAATGATAATTAAGATTGTAAATGATGAATTGTTACAATTATTGGGAAGTAATACCGAAGAATTAAATCTTTCTGTGAAACCTCCTATATCTTTTATGTTGGTTGGTTTGCAAGGTAGTGGTAAAACAACCACTACAGCAAAATTAGCTTTAAAACTTCAAAAAGATTATAAGAAAAAATCTTTATTAGTTTCTTTGGATACTGATCGACCAGCTGCACAAGAACAGTTAGAACAATTAGCTAAGCAAATTAATGTTGATAGTTTAAAAATAGTGAAAGGGCAGAAATCTTTGGATATTGCTAAAAGAGCAATGATTTATGCTAAAGAAAATTATTATGATCTTGTTTTATTTGATACAGCTGGAAGATTACATATAGATGATGCATTAATGCAAGAATTGAAATCTATTAAAGAAATTACTGAACCTACTGAAATTTTGTTGGTGGCCGATGCTTTAACTGGTCAGGATTCTGTTAATATAGCTAGTGTTTTTAATGAAAAAGTAAAAATAACTGGAATTATTTTAACTAGATTAGATGGAGATGGAAGAGGTGGAGCTGCAATTAGTATGAAAGTTGTAACAGGATGTCCAATTAAATACATTGGTGTTGGAGAGAAGGTTGAAGATTTAGAAATATTTCATCCTGATAGAATAGTGTCTAGAATTTTAGATATGGGTGATGTTGTTACTTTTGTGGAAAAGGCACAAGATATTGTTGAGCAAGAAGAAGCTGAGAAATTGCAGAAAAAACTTCAAAAAGGTACTTTTGATTTAGATGATTTAGCAAAACAACTTAGAACTTTGAAAAAGCTTGGCGGAGTAGGGAGTATGTTGAGTTTTTTGCCAGGTGCCGGTAAATTAAAAGATTATGTTCAAACAAAAGGATTTGATGAAAATGAAATGCATAGACAAGAGGCGATGATAATGTCTATGACTTTAAAAGAAAGAAAAAATCCTTCGATTTTAAATTCTTCTAGAAAGTTTAGAGTAGTTAGAGGTTCTGGAACAACTATTCAAGAAGTAAATAGTTTGTTGAAAAAATTCAAAAAAATGCACAAAGCAATGGATAAGGTTGGTAAAATGGATAAAAATCAAATGAAGCAGATGATGGGTGAACTTGGTGTTGAAGTCAAAGAAAATTTAAATTAATTCTTACTGCGAGTTTTTTTGTCGCTTTGGAAAATTTTTTAAGAGTCACGTATAAAAGATACGCTCCCTTAAAAATTTTCCAGTCTCCTAAAAACTCTTTGTAAGAATTAATTTAAATTGTGGTGACTGTGACTTTTGTCATTGTTTTGTATTTGTTTTTGTAAGAATTAATTTAAACTGTGGTGACTGTAAGGTCACAAGGAGCTTAAATCTTTGCAGGAATGGGTTTGTAACCCATTCCTATTGTTTTGAAACGTTAAGGAAGGGATTTGTAATCCCTTTCTGCTAAGGAAAAATCATCGTATTTAATTATTGCAAGCATTTTCCCTTCTTTTCTGTTCTTACAATCTAAGATTTTTATTTCTTTAAAACCAACTCCTGTATAAAAATTTGTAAGTTGTATTTTATTAGGATGATAATATACATGTATTTCTCTAGGTTGATATTTTGAGAATATTTCTTTTATAATTTCGATAAAAGCTGCTTTCCCATATCCTTTTGTTTGATATTTTTTATCTATCATAAAGCGGAAAATTTTAGGAATACTTTCGTTTTCAGGAATTCCAAATGTAGAAAATCCAATGATGATATTTTTTTCATTTAAAATTGCGACTGCTTTGGTTTGTGGGTAAAAGTTAAGTTCTGCTATAGAGTGCAGGTTATTTGGTAAGTTATTTTTTTGATCTTTTGTTAATTTTAATTTTGCGCAAGCTTCCCAATTACTTTCATTGATTGCTTCTAATTTTATGTATATTTTATTATTTTTAATCATTAATCCTATAAAAAAAGCCATAGCTTTGGGTGGTGGATGGTAAAGCTATGGCAGGTTTCTATTTTATTTTCTATTTTCTCTTTTTTAATCTTTTTTCTTGTTTTTTCTGGAAATCTTTTACAGTAATTTTATGAGTTTTAATATTACTTTTTTCGATTATATACTGTACTACTTTTTCTTCTAATATTGCGCCAGTTAAGTTATTTAAAGCATCTTGATTTTTTTGATAGTAATCAAACAACATTTGTTCTTGACCTGGAAAATTTCGTGCTTTTTTACCAATTTCTATACTAATTTCTTTTTCAGTTATTTTAATATCATTTTTTCTACCAAGTTCAGATAATATAAGTCCTATCCGTACCATTTCCTCTGCTGTTTTTTTGTGCTCTTCTTTTTTCTTTTTCTTTTCTTTGTCATCTTTAAACTTTTCAGATTTTGTGGCCATATCTTTTTCTATATCTTGCCATATTTTATTAAATTGTTCGTCTATTAAGCTTTCTGGAGTTTTAAATATAATACTTTTCTTTAACCATTCAAAAAGATCTTCTTTAAGATTTTCTTGTGTAGCGGTATCATACATTGATTCCATTTGCTCTTTAATTGCTTTTTTGATGTCTTCTACACTTTCTGCGTTAAAGTTTTCTTGTAAAAACTCTTTTGTAACCTTGGGAGTTTCTGAACAAAGTACAGAATGAACTACGATATCAAATTCTACGCTTTGTCCTGCTAAATCTTCTTTACCATAATCTTTAGGAAATTTTACTTTGACTGTTGGTTTATCTCCAGCTTTTACTCCAATCAACTTTTCTTCAAATCCTTCAATAAAACTTTTACTACCTAATTCTAGTTGATATTTCTCTCCTTTACCACCTTCAAAGGGTACTCCTTTTAATTTTCCTAAAAAGTCTATATTAACTGCATCTCCTTTTTTAGCTTTGTAATCTTTATTTTGTTCTTTCCATTTTTTTCTTGTATTAAGAACTTTTTGGAATGATTCTTCAATATCTTTTTCTGCTGTTTCTATTGTGTTTTTTTCTAAATTAATTTTTGAAAATTTTATTTCAGGTATTTCAGGAAAAAGTTCAATCTCTAGTTTATATTTTAAATCTTTATTTGACTCTAAGGTTAAAATTGTAACTTTTGGTGTAGTGGCAACTCTAAATTTATTGTCATCAATAATTTTTTTTGTTACAGTGTTTACAGTTTTTTCTGCTATTTCAGCTAATAAACCCTTACTATGTTTTTGTTTAATAACCTCTAAAGGTACTTTGCCTTTTCTGAAACCGTCTGATTTGTAGGTTTTTTGTACTTCAGAAACTTTATTATTTATTTTTTTGCTTATTTCTGAATTAGGTACGATTACTTCGAATTCTCTTTTTAGATCTTTATTAAGAGTTAATTTTATATCAATATTATTCATTTGTGCTGTGAAAAAATGTTTAAAAAAATGGTGCGGATAAAGGGACTTGAACCCCCATGCCTTACGGCACTAGATCCTAAGTCTAGCGCGTCTACCAATTTCGCCATATCCGCAATGAAAAATATGATACTTGTTTGTTTTAAAAATTCAATTAGAAATTTATTTGATGTAAGAAAAATTTGTAGTAGTGTGATATAAAAGGGTAGCTGATGTTGATGAGAGTCTGTATGTTGAATAATGGGATTGCCACGAATTGCTTTGCAATTCTCGCAATGACAATATTAGAAATATAAAAACGAGTTACGTTGAATGGGGTTGCCGCGCAATTCTTCGAATTGCTCGCAATGACAATATTTCCGCGTTGCACTTCGTGCTTCTCGCAATGACAATGCGCGTTTCGTGCTTAGGAATATGAAAGAATGAGTTAAGTTGAATGAGATTGCCACGAATTGCTTTGCAATTCTCGCAATGACAATGCGCGTTTTACAAACGCTCAATCCTTCTGCGCGTTTCGTGTTTAGAA
>Ga0307989_1001832_pt1 | contig 10709 bp, 10 predicted proteins | sample EllFjometagen185_FD_203164 | JGI IMG/M metagenome (GOLD analysis project Ga0307989, IMG submission 203164) | Marine microbial communities from Ellis Fjord, Antarctic Ocean - #185 | ecosystem: Environmental > Aquatic > Marine > Unclassified | place: Southern Ocean | collected 2014-10-08 | reverse complement strand
TTCCACAAAAGCAAGTGGATAGTCAACTGGTTGATTAAATTTAATCGGCCTACCCATAGTTGTTGCTCGCCCCGCAATCACATCGATCAAATGATTAATTTTCCCATCAAGACTTTTGGGAATATTTGCTCTTTCTAGTATGGAAGAAAAGTCTGTCCCGAGTATTGGAATATCGGCTCCTCTTTCATTGATGTCTCTCAAAACCGCTGAGAATTGAGATGCTGTATATAACCTGGTCCCACTCTCATCATGCAATCTTCTATTAACTCCTTGAACGCCCGCTGTAACCAATGACCTCACAGCTCCGTATCTACCACACCGGTTACAATTGAACCAAAAAAAATCCTCGCCACCTTCCCCTGGCCTGGGGGGGCCTATATAGGAACCCGTATTTGCACAAATCATGCAAGTATTCTGGAATGTAGTCTCAGCCATATTCACCTCCTTCAAATCGTTGACCAAAAGTATAAGCTTCCGTAAATGTATCATTTTACATAATCAGAACATTTTGGACATATTTAGCTAATAGTTAAGAGACCCTTTTAGTCCACCAAACAATTAATTGCCCCCCCTTGGCGTAACCATTCAAGATGTGCATGTTCGTGATCATATGAGTAGGTAATTCGCCACAATCAGCTACCCACGCCTTCCAAATTACCTTCCCAGCCCCGATATATACCTGAGTATGTTGATGAGCATCATCAGGGCAATGGTTCAGCTAGTTACAGGATAATTAAACAGTCAGCATCCCGAATACATCCCCAGTTGTGTCATTTCCCTTCGACCAGTTCACCTTCATTATAAAGCCACTCCCCTTCAAGCTTGCCATTTTCATCCCATGACTTAATGGAACCATGTTCCTTACCATTCTTATGGTTATATTCTCCTTTCGGATTACCGCTTTCATACCACGATTGGCCAAGCCCATCGATCTCTCCCTGCAAATAATTATACTTAATTTTTAGCTGCCCATTCTCATACCATTCTTTGTATACACCATCTAATTCACCATTTGAATAATTATTATCAATCTTTAACTGGCCGTTCTCATACCAACTTCTTGCCAGACCTTCTTGCAATGTGTCGTATAGAACTACCTCAAATCTTTTTTGGCCATTTTCGTACCAACCCTTTTGCAATCCATCTCTCAGTCCATGAGATATAATTCGTTCCGATTTCATTTGACCATTATCAAACCATTCATAGTGGAGACCAGTCCCCAAACCGTTTTTACATTCCTCTTCCATCTCTGGTTGACCATTTTCATACCAATATTTTTGAATACCCTCAAGCACACCGTGGGAATATTTAAGTTCAGCCTCAATTTGACCATTTTCATGCCAAGTCTTTTGGAGCCCTTCCCTAATCCCTTCCTTATAGATATACTTGCTCTTTTGCTCACCGTTTGGGAACCAGACTTTTTGAACCCCATCTTGCTGATCGTTCATGTAATGCCACTCACCGCTCTTTACACCAGAATCAAACCATGCATAATAGACACCCTCGATAAGCCCATCGACAGTTGTCCACTGATATTTCAATTGTCCATTTTCATGGTATGTTTTTTGATCACCTTCCGACTTGCCATTTTTAAAGAACCACAATTTATAGTGTTGACCATTTTCGTACCAACCCTGTGTTTGCCCTTCCAGTTTTCCATCTTTGTATAGCCATTCAACTTCTAATTTTCCACTCGGATAAAATATCTGGCCCTTGCCGTTGATTTTTCCATTTGACCAATCGTAAGTGGATTTTACTTTTTCATCTACATAAAAGGTCCAGAATCCTTCCCGACCATTCATTGGTATTCCAGTTTTTCCTAGATTGTTACCGTCTCCGCCATGATATGGACCTTCTCCAATTAGCGAACCACCCGCGTCATAGAATTGCCAGAGTCCATACATTTGCCCTTGCTTGTATGAACCTTGACGCATCTTGTTGCCGTTTTCATAATAAAACACCCATTTCCCATCTCGCCCATTTAATGGCACTCCCAATGAATCTCTAGAGGTTGTATCGCCATCCAAGTAGTGAGCTTCAGCGAGAACTTTTAGCTTAGGATAGTAAAATTTCCAAGCACCCTGCATTCTGCCTTCCTCAATAAAACCAGTGGCTTTTAATGACCGATCAGGGTGATATTCTTTATTAAAGCCATCGGATAGTGAGCTTGATGTATGGCTTACAGAAGCCGGACTACATGACAAAATGAGTGATATGGAAAAAATTGCCGTAAAAACACGAAACATATCGCCCCCTTTTCGGTGAAACAGTATTTCAAGTTAGAATCTCTTTTAGAATAAGTAAAGATATACTCATGTATCTAACAGAACAAGGATGAACCCATTGGGCATAAAGCTTTAAATCTGATTTGTCAGGGTTTCAGGTTAGCACATTCTAGGATAGTGAAACAGTCGGTATCCCGAATGAAGCCTCTCGCAAATATGATCATCAGTGAAATAGACTCCATCGACTATTAAAATATTTCAGCCAAAGCATTGAGATAACAATTTGTCCTATTCCCTTTAGAATAGCAAAGTCATCACCACTCTCGAGTTCGACAATAGAGCCAATTATGGCAATAAGCAGTAAGATATTGGTGATCACGACCCCCCACCGCTTTTTCAAATGTATACCTACCCCTGAAAAGAATGCAGGAAGCGTAAGGAGTCCCATGAATAGAAGAAGCGGCTCTCCAGTATCAAATGACACTGAAACCCCAGCAGCCAGCATTGCAAACGATGATAAATATGCCATTACAACCCAGACATACCCCCATACGAAGCCCTTTTTTTTCGTTGTAACTTCCTTCCCATCCTTTATCCCTGGTTTAGAATTAATGGTGGAGTTCAGAACCTCGGTCGAATAATGTGATTTTGTTTCGTCCTGATGTAATAGTGTGGAGGGTCGTGATTCTTTAACTTTTGGCTCGGGGGAGGTGCTTGCAATTTTAACTTTAGTTGCTATTAACTTTGTCCCATCTTTTTCGCAATAAAGTGCATCTTGCTCATATCCAGTCCCACATTGTTCACAATATTTCACCACTTCATGCAGTATTCTCTCTTTATTAAGTTTTCCGCCACAACTCTTGCAATAGGCAGCACCAATTGTATTAGAGCTTTCACATTTAAAGCATCTTACAACAGCAGTTACTTCCAAATCCAAGGGGGTTTCAATACCTACACTTGAAGCTATTTCCTCGGTGAGAAGGGTATTTTTTTCATCCAAGATTTCTTGGGCAACGTCATACAGGAGGGGTGGTAGCCCCTCTGCAATCATTTTTTTAAGTTTGTGAGGGGGCAATTTTTGATATTGGATACAAATTTCTACAGCTGCTAAACTTGAATCTATTTCCTTGGTGAGGGGCTTGTTTTTTTCATCCAAGATTTTTTCGGCAAGGTCATACAGGACAGGTGGCAGACCCTCTGCAATCATTTTTTTAAGTTTGTGAGGGGGTAATTTTTGATATTGGTTGCGAATTTCCTCAGCATAACTCATATAGACCTCTTTTTATTAAGGGGTATCTTTGACAGCAAGTCTATCAATAGATTTATCTCGTAAAATAGCCCCCGTTAACATAAATCCAATTATCACACTTCGTGGGGCTAATTTTTTCATAATGTCCTCCAAGTTTATGGTTGTATTTGTGGGAATATTATGACCCATCTATAAGCTGTCAAAGTAATTCGTAGAAGATCGAATAAAGAAAAAGAAGAGACACTTTCGAGTTGTCCAACGCTTACCTGTCAATCACTACCATGGTACCCGTCATTCTCTGGTAGGTCAGTTAAAAATTTATACACATCATCTAAACACCCATGGGTAGAAGCCCAGTCAATATGCTCCCTCAGTCGTAAGCTTTTGGAAAGATGAGGCGCATCTGTCCAAGCAGCAAGAATCAATGGCAATGCTGGCTCCCAACCATTGCCAAGTCTTTTCTTGTCTGGTAATAATTCGTACAACTCTTGCCAGCGAGCAGGTTGAGGACTGACTCGGTCATTTTTCCGTGTTTCGTCCATTACGTCATCGAATGTTATCATTGTAAGCCTATTCTTTTACCAGATTGGTCTTCACAATTACACTTTAAGCTACTCGCCAAGATAACCTAAAGATCTAACGGCACCTGTTTCCCTAGATACGGCGATATATGGACAGTCTATAACCTCATTCCCTTAGTCAAAAAAAGTAGGATTTCTAGGTTGCTCATCCCCAAACACTAACTGGTAGCATTTCTCAATAGTTTTTAAACCTATTCCGTCTTGTGCAGCCAGTATACCCATGTTTCGGATGCTACCCCTTTCCACGAGACTATTTATTTTATGGATAGCAGTATTGGTGAACCCTAGCATTTTCAATTCTGGCTCGCTTTTCGACTTGAATCGCTCACAAAATGTGTTAGAAATATCATCCTTAGCAGAAGCGTCATAGACGTAGATTTCAACCGGTATTTTTACTCGTTCCAATTCCTGCTTCATCAGTCTAATCACAAAATCTTTATCCAATCCACCTTTATCCGCACCCAGTAGGGGGAATGCAATAGAATCAATGCCCTTTTCCTCGTGGGTGTTAATGAATTTGTGTAACCCCTTTTCCAGGTAATCAACTCTGGACGGTAGCTTCCAACTTGTTTTTGTAGGGAAATTTATAATCTGTCTATCAGAGGATACCCTGTATAGCCACAACTTTCCAACTTCGATTAGCCCTTGCTTACATAGAGCTTTATATTTAGCGAACATCTCTGGATAACGCATTCGCATTTCAAGAGCTATTCCAGCCCCCATCACACCTTGAGTGTTAACCGTATTAACAAGTGTTTGGCAAGTTGTGGTAAAAATATTTCCGTGAATTACTTTTATCATATTATCCAAAAAATAATCCTGGGTTAAGCTGAATATTCATATGAGGGATCTCCTCAACAAGTCCTGAAAGCCTGCTCTGTTGACCAATAGTTCGCACGATGATTCTCTCAAAGTACTGTACATCAGTACGTTCACCCACAAGTACTTCTGCGCATATTTTACGTTTTCCGTCAGGGATTCCAGTCCAAGTATCACCCTTGATAATATCGAAATTTATCATCTCAAAATCCGCATCAGAGGAAAAAAACTGAGTGGCTTTGGATGCCGCATTTCCGTCTGTAAACAGCACCTTTTCTCTTAGCAATACTTCAGAACTTATCTGAATAACTACCAGGTCACTCTCCGTTAAATGTCTAAGATACATCATCGGATTATGTGCGTTGAAGTAAAGAGGCACATAGTCCTGTAAATTCCTAAATAGGATTGGCTCGATTCTATCCCTGCGTGCATTAACATCTTGCATTGAAATATCTTTTTTTACCATTTTATGGTCGTGTGCCGCATTGTGAGAAAGTAAGCCATATTGTAGGATGCTATCCAGGTTGCTCGCATGCGTGATATGATATAAGTGCTTAATCTCATACTTATTGAGAGCTAGTTTCATGTTCTCAATATCATTCTTCAGGATGATTGACGGCGGCTTGGTGAGTGGAGTGGGGGTTTTCGCTTCAGACTTCTTCACTTCTTCTTTGAAAGTCTGGGCAGTATCTAATCTTCGTTTTTCAAATTCTTCAGGTTCGATTAATAACAAATCACTCTGCGTAATATTGATTTGTACATCTATCTCTATGGGTGTTTTGTGTTCAATCATTTCAACTTCTTCCTCGTCAATAAGCTCACCTGTATAAAGAGCATATGTTGGCATCTTTACTGATTGATATTCAATCATGGTTTCAATTACTGACATATAGTCACTCTCATAGTCGACGTATTGAATTATTCTATACTCTTTATTCTCAATACTCACGGTATCCCAATTAATTTTTTGAATGCAATCCTTGGATGTGGTTAATCCCTTGAAATTGAAAAAGCTAGTGTTAGATAACCTACTCTTGGAGAGGTATTCACCCCTTGCAATGCAAGTAGGTACAAAATCTGAGAGTTGCCTTGTGTAATATTCTGGGCCGTGTCCCCATCTCACAATCACGGCATCCTTCTGATCATGTGATGGATGTTGCATCTTGATTGGAGTACCATCTTCCATGGCATAGAATAAATCCACCTTCTTAACGACATGGATGTTGCCAAAAGGCAAACAATAGGGAACCCCAAGTGATGCTTGCTGTTTTGATTTATTATTAGAAGAATCGGCTGGCATCAGTTTTTACCTCAATAGGGGAATGATTACCCACCAATCTATCAACTTTCTCAGTTAAAGCCTCCGATTTACAAAGGACTGCCTTAATATGAGGCAAATCTATTCGTTCTTGCACTAGAACTTCGGCACACATGGTGCGTTTGCCACCTGGAATATTATTCCAAGAGTGTGAACCGAGAATTATATCAAAGGGCAAGTTCTTAAATTCTTCGACCGAATGTTTGAACTTAGTATGCAACGATGCAGCATTCCCAGCCGTAAAAATTGTCCCCTCCATGACTAAAAGTAAATTTGACAATTCAAGAATTACCAGATTCTTTTCTGATAGTTCTCTCAGGAAGAGCATCGGATTTCTAGGATTGAAGTAAAGTGGCACATAGTCGTGAAGATTGCGTTTAAAGATGGGTTCAATTCTATTACGCAGCTCGTTTACTTCGCTGAGAGATATGTCTTTAGATAGCAATCCATTTTTATGGGCGAGGTTGTGGGAGAGCAGACCATATTCGAGGATGCTTGAAAGATTATCAAAGTGAGTAATATGGTATACTGATTCCACAGGACTTTTACGAATTGCTTTTTTCATCTTGTTCAAATCACGTGCTAGATTGAGTGCAGGTGCTTTTTTGTACGGCTCTTCTGCTAATTCAACGGCCTGTATTTTTTCTGCTTTGAAGACAGGTTCAAAGTCCAGTCTTTGTTTCCTAAATAGCTGCTCAGGGATAACGATGATCTCCCTACCAGCGACTGTCATTTCAACGGGTATGTAGAATGAGTCAAAAACCACTCCATTCGTCTTTATCTCTTGTTCGATAATAACATGGGTGCTTTTATGATTTATATATCGGATTGCACAATAGGGCTTCCCATCTAGCTCGACCTCAGCCCAATATATCTGTGCGACAGTCTCACCTTCGGATGAGATACCTTTTAGATTGAGGTATGTCCGATTTGTGAAAGTTAAGCCTGAGAGAAATTCGCCACGAGCCAAATCCCTTTGTAATAGGGTCGGTGGCATCCACACACATTCAGTGACTTCATCACCCCACTTAATCACAACGGCCGGTTTGTCCTTGTCCCCTGGCATCGTGAGTTTAGAACCATCCTTTAATTTCTTAGAAATGGCTACTTCTTTAACAACTTTAACCTTACCAAGGCTCACGCAGCATTTGACCAAAGATTTCCCCTCCAATGATGTTTGAAACTAACCATATGCAATTAATCAGCAATGGTGATTCTGGTATTGTTTCAAAAAAAAGCCTCACACCCAGCTGTTCTACCCGAGTATGGATTACCACAATCTCCTGTAATTTGGTGTCATCGAGTCAACCAATTATAGTGATTACCCGTTACTCAAGACCCTGACCAATTGATTGAGGATCAACTGGTTCTATTTATCTAGCTGTTGTCTGTTCAGAGTTTCAAGCTGATGCAGCGGGGCAGGTATCCCCGACCGGTATCCCTGCAGCACCTATAATCAGGTTTATTTACCCTTTTCCCGAGTTGATAACATTTCCTCTGCAATCTTCTTTAATTCTTCAATCCGTTCCTCACTATAGTCGATCGGCTGCTGTTCATCAAGTTCAGCAAGTTCAGCATCACTTGCCCCACTCTCTTTTAATTGCTTTCGGACCTCGAGCTGAGACACCAAGAGAATTGCATCTGCTTGCTCGAACACCTTCCTTGTCTTTTCATCTAATTCTTTATATATCACTTCATCTATCTCTTTATCTATCTCTTCAATAGAAATTTTCATAACACCCTCCCGTAAGCTTTCTTGGACTGACACTCTGAACTTAACGGTTTGCCCACTGGAATCCAATTCAAAGACGCTCTCGTTCACGCGGATATATCAAGGAAGGTTTTCGTGGTCATATATGAGTAGGATTTTTGCCACAATTAGCTGCTGACGACTGTCAAATCACTTCCCCAGCCCGTTATATGCCTAGGTCTGTTGACACGTTCTAATCATCACCTTTGGCATTACTCGCCACAGAAACCTAGGTGCCGAACCTCTCCTGATTCTTTGGATACTGCAAGGTATTGTGAGCCTCCGATATACCATCCCCAATCAGGCTGATATGTAAACAGATATTCTTCTGCTGGGATGAAACCATAAATCGCTTGAGGTGGTGTAGCACAATATTCAAGCACTATACTTTCGGCTAGAGAGGAACGGGCTAATATCTCTGCATCTTTCTTATCCATAATCACCAGCCTGGTTTGCTTTCATCCAAAATTCTTAGGTACATTGTATCAGCTGTTGTCTGCGGGACTGGAGCCTGCTTAATAATGATTTAACTTATCGAACTGTGGTTGTTCCTCTTCCTGCACATTGATTGCAAGTCCCACTTCCCTGAGATGGAGTATTGTAGACTCCGACAGTTAGGCACCACAAGCATTTGTTACCGCTATGGTCTGTTCCTGTACCATTACAGTGATTACAAGTGCCACTCCCATGACAACTTGAGCAAGTGTGTTCAGTCATGATTTTCCCTCCAATTAAATTTTTACCGCAAGTACACCATTTTTATAGTCTGACTAAAATTACCAGCCTGCAATCGACAGAAATACACGCCTGTACTCACTGGATTCCCCGATTGATCTACACCGTTCCACTGGACTTTGTAGCTGCCAGGGGCTTTGATACCGTCCTGGAGAGTAGTGATTTGCCGACCCTGTACATCATATACTGTGAGAATTGCTGTTGATTGTTCAGGTAGAAAATAGCTGATGGTGGTGCTGGGGTTGAAAGGGTTGGGATATGCCTGCTTTAAAATGAAGTCTTGGGGAAGAGTTAATGTCATAGCATTTTTAATTTCTAGGTAATGGTATTCCTTGTCTCCACTATAACTGACATCTGCCAACCGATAATCATAAATTGTTCCAGGGATAACTGACTTATCCTGATAGCTGTATTCGGTTCTGTAAGAAACGCTTCCCTGCCCCACCAAATCTACATCTGTCTCGTAACTGGCGATTTCAAGCCAGTTACCATCCCCATTCCTTCTTCCTAAAATAAAGCCTAGATTTTCTATCTCACTCTCGGTGGTCCATTGCAATACCAGCAGATTCTTTTTAGTCCTTGTTACCGTAAAAGAACTCAAGCTAACTGGTAATGATAAATCACTTGCAGTATAGATATATGCTGATCCAGAATTTGAGCCATTATCATCATCTAATTTGCTTCCAACCAAAGTGCAATCATCGTCAATTGAGACTGCATACCCATAATAATCTTCACTGCTGCCATCACTAGCCGTTTGCTTTGATTTCTGCTCCCAAGAAGACCCATTGTATTGGAAGGAATATATTGAGCCTGAACGTGAGCCATTGTCATCATCTTGGTGAGAGCCAACTACTAGACTGGTACCAGAGATGGATATTGCAAAACCAAAAAGATCGTTAGCAATTTCGTCATCAGCCAATATTCTTGCTTCTTGTGCCCAGGCAGAACCTGATCTCAAAAATACATATGCTGCCCCAGATTGAAAGCCATTTTCAGTATCCTTATACACTCCGATTGCAGCACGACTTCCAGAGATATCCACATCAAATCCAAACATTGTGACAGTTTCTGTGTCAGTTGAAACAAGTTTTGCTTGTTGGCTCCACGATGTCCCGTCCCGTAAGAAAATAAATGCAGCTCCATAATCACCACTCTCTTCAGCCCCTACGATTATGTAGTCACCATCAATCGCAACACTCCTGCCGAGGCGATCATCTGCAGCAGCATCTGCAGCCGTTAGTTTTGCTTGTTGCGACCAGCTAGTACCGGTTCTAAGAAAGACATAAGCTGAACCCGAGTAGTTTCCATCATCATGATCTTGATATGCTCCAACAACTACATAGTCACCTGAAATAGCGACTGAATACCCAAAAACATCCCAAGCGGCTCCATCATCTGCTAATAACTTTGCCTGTTGAGACCAGTTAGACCCATTCCAGTAAAATATGTATGCTGCCCCAGAATTTGAGCCATTATCATCGTCAAAACATGCTCCAACAATTGCATAATCTCCTGAAATACTAACTGCCCCACCAAACTTATCATCGCTTGCAGCATCATCAGCAGAAATTTTGGCCCGTTGAGTCCATGTTGAGCCACTTCGATAGTAAATATATGCACTTCCTACACCACCATCCAATTTTGCTCCAACAATGGCATCGGCCCCATAAATATCTACTGAAACCCCATAAATGGCACTCGCAGACCCATCAGCTGGTACTAGTTTAATCTCTGTACCCTGAACAAATTGTACTGCAAATACAAAAGTTAACACAAAGTATAAATAATTCATAATTCCCCTTTTAAACTTTTTTCACAAACATCCCAAATTTTTGCAGGTCAATCCTACCTGAGATACACCATCTTGATTGTTTGGCTGAACTCACCAGCCTGCAGTCGAGCTAAATACACACCTGTACTCACATGGTTGCCTTGCTGATCCATCCCGTTCCACTGCACTTCATAACTGCCTGGAATTTGCGAGGCATCCTGAAGTGTCATGATCTCTCGCCCCTGAATATCGAAAAAT
>Ga0307989_1001831_pt1 | contig 10716 bp, 6 predicted proteins | sample EllFjometagen185_FD_203164 | JGI IMG/M metagenome (GOLD analysis project Ga0307989, IMG submission 203164) | Marine microbial communities from Ellis Fjord, Antarctic Ocean - #185 | ecosystem: Environmental > Aquatic > Marine > Unclassified | place: Southern Ocean | collected 2014-10-08 | reverse complement strand
ATCTCTAGTCGACAGGGCACACACCAAGTAGCATAGAATGCCAGAATGATGGGACTATCAGGTTTGATCTCTTTACTTAGGAAGAAGTTCTCACCTTCGAGAGTGCGTAGGAAGAATGTGGGGGCAGTGGCACCGGCCGTGAGGTGTTCAGGTTCTTGAGCTTGAATACTTGGTACAAGTACTACCATCAGAATCCAGCACCCAATGAGTGTTTTTAACAGTTTCACGAATCCCCTTATAAGTAGTCTACTAGTATAGGATTACTGAAGCTCATTGTCAAAGGCATATACCCACATTTGAGATGCTCTCAAAGAACCCCTAGGGCTAGAAACAAAGCAATACTATCTTCTTCTTTTGTACTAGGTCCCTCCGTGCAAATATGGAAAAATCACCCCTATATAGGTCAAATTGTATCACCAGGTGCACATGCTGTTTGTGGGTTTGCTGTAATCAACTGTGGGATAGAGATTTACGGGCTAACGCCTAGGGATTATGTGTCCCCTGGCTACAAGATTCATGGTCCCCAAGGTGCATTAGGTGTGACTATCAATAATATCTAAGACTTCAGAAAGAAACCCTTTCTCTTCATTGTGAGTGCCATCCCGTAAATAAAGTGGTATCTGTTGCAGGAATTCTGGTGGTGAGGAAGGTCGATGCTTCAACAGTGACTTTAACATCTCTGGTCTTAATAGCCTTTCATCAACTGGTGTATTAGGATGTGCGACTCTGATTTTATCCGACTCAAAATGGAGCAAAGCTTCCTCAAGTTTATGCGGGTCAATAGTGATTTGTTCGGCAATCACATCTAGCTGAGTATCTGATCCTCCCTCGGTTTCTATGAATGTTTTAGCCGTCTCTGGTTCGGTAAATATTTGGACAAGATCGTCAGGCCTAGCTACTATTTCCTGCTCTCTTGGTTCAGTTTTCAGCTTATTCAGCTCCCTGAATATTGGGACTAATACTGCTTTGGGATTCTTAAACCAATCAGTTGACCAGATTCTTCGAATCTTCCAATTAAGCCCCTCCAAAACGCTTTGCCTTAAACGATCCCGATCACGAGCGGACTTCGCAGAATGATAAGTTGCCCCATCACATTCAATTCCCATGAGATATCGTCCAGGATTACCTGGATCTTTTACTCCAATATCAATGAAGTATCCAGCAACTCCTACCTGAGGATCACAATCAAAACCTTTGTCTGCCAGAGCTTTCATGACGGCTATTTCAAAATCACTATCAGGCGGCTTGTTCACAGGCTCCCCGGTGATTGGAAGTTGACCAGACTCTAAATAGAAAAGGAAGTTATGTAGGGCCTGTACCCCTTTGCGAGAATTAGGGTTTACTAAAATATCTCCTGATGACATAGAGCTGAACACATGCATTCGTTTTCTTGAACGTGTAAAAAGCACGTTTAATCTACGCCAACCGACATCGGCATTTATGGGACCAAACCTTTGCATTACTCTTTGACCGACTTCACGTGGCCCATATGTCATGGAGATGTAAATCACATCTCTTTCATCACCCTGAACGTTCTCCAGGTTTTTAACAAATAGTGGGTCATCGTGCTCGGTATTTTTCTCCACAGCCCTGCTGAACTGCGGATTTGATTTCATCTCATATTCAAGGACCAACTCAATTTCATTGCGTTGCTCGGAGCTCATTGCCACAATGCCAATTGACTCATCAGGTGAATTAAGAAGATGGTTTACTGTTGCTTGGACAATCACTTTGGCTTCGTCTCTATTTCTTCGATTGATGAACTTCCCATTTGGCAATCTTGTGTATTTTATACCAAACTCTTGATCCCTTTTGTGCGGGGATGGGAATATAATCAGCTCGCCATGATAAAATGACTGGTTCGAAAATGCGATTAAGCTTTCATGCCGAGATCGATAGTGCCATTGAAGACTTTTTGATTCAAATAGGTTGCTTGCAGCATCTAGAATACTCTCAGTTCCCTCAATCGCAGACATCTCATCCTCGTCGTCAGCTTCATCAAGTACACGATCGAAATATCTGCTGGGGGGTAGCTGCTTTGGATCACCGACAACGATGAGTTGTTTTCCACGTGCCACAGCACCGATTGCATCTTCCGGTTTTATTTGAGATGCTTCATCCATAATAACAACATCAAACTCAAATAATCCTGGTTTAAGATATTGAGCAACGGACATGGGTCCCATCATGAAGCATGGCTTCAGTGATAAGAGGGCATTGTTCGCTCGTCTGATAAGCTGTCGAATTGGAATGTGTCGCTTCTTTTTACCTAGCTCACGTTTAATTAGAGCATATTCAGTAAAATCACCCGCCTTTCCCATCGCAATACCATGGGGAACTTGATTCTGATCAATTGAATAGGCAATTTCCTGCCTTTGAAGCTTTTCGATAATCTTTATGTCTGAAATCCTGAACTGATGCTGCAATGTCTCTTGGGACTGACCAAAGTAGTTTGGGACTTCCTTATGTTCTTTGAATACTTCCTGAGCCAAGGTATTGTACACCCCCGAGCGGTAGGCTATCCGGACATCATCTATTGGAATCTCATCCGCTTCAGCTAGGTCTAAAATAGTTCCCATACCCCGTTTTTCAGCTTGATCCCAGACACGCAAATAATCAACCCAGTTTGCAAAATAGTCTTGATCTGCTAATGCTCGATTATTCCTCTCTAGCATCAATTCTAGATCCACACCTGATGTAGATAACCATTTACTCATATCAACGGAGGCTAATTCTATAAATTGATTAACTTCCACATCATATTCCGAAAGTAATTCGCCCATTGTGTTAACGGTGCCCCTAATATCTGAAATGGTCGTCTTGTTGGGGGCACTGTAGATGCAATTCACTATAAGATCACTGGTAATCTCATCATTCAGGATCGCAGCATAGTCTTTGGTATGACTAATACAGTCAATTGCGTAATCTTGATCAGAGAGTTCATCAGGGGTCAGTGTAACACTATTATCAAAATACTTTGCTGAAATATCCCGTTGATCCCACTCTCCTTTGGAAATATCCATTTCTGTGATTAGATCCAAATGTGTCAGGAGTCGAAATATATCAATATCCGGGTTCTTATATATATTGTGGATAGTGGTATTTAAGCCTTCAAGACTTGATGATATCTCGGGAAGGATTCCGGTCTCCCCGATCAAGTATATATCATGAGTCTGTAGGTCTTTATAGGCATCTAGCGTTGAGTTCAAATCTATCAACGATACAACAGCTGAAGTTAAACCTTCCCACTCTGAAGTATTCCGGTGGTTGAGTATTGTTTGAGCATCAGTTGCATCCAACTTCAGAAGTGCACTTGCAAAGCAGACCCTTTCACCAAAGCCAGAGCCGTATTCCTCGCGTATTTCACGGTACCAACTTCTCAGTGAAATAAGCATACCCACATCGGTGTTTAGTCCATTGAAGAATTCTCCCATGCTGTTTTGATATTCTCGATTCTCATTTAATAATTCAAGCGAATCAACATATGCGACATATTCATCCAAATTGGCAATCATAGTATTAATCTTAACTTTTGGATTTGCTTTAAATTGCCTTAACTCACGACAAGCATGTCGATAGGACTTATTGAACCATTTTATATACATTGCATTGCGAATACTGCTCAAATACTTGTGTATTTCCGCAGAAGTTGGGGTTGTATCAAAATTGAATATCTCGCTTAATAGATCTCGCTGTTCTGTAAGTATAGAAATCGTTGTTTGAATTTCGGGTAAATATTGATCTAATTCAGCGCTCTCAAATATAGAACTCCGATATTTCCATAGGACAGGAGGCAATTGCTCTACCTTATCGAAGAGTAAAATCAGCTCCTTGAGACCAGTGAGGGTTTGGGAGATATGATTATGGTTGCTACAGCCAATAAGTTTATTTGCCCAATCAACCAACTCGTCACATTTACTCAACCGTATATTCAGGTCTTTTGCAATTTGTGATGCATCATATAATGCGGATATTTGACATTTTTTAGCCGTAAACTTATGAGCAATCTGAACCAGTGCCTGTAGCTCCTCAATTCGATTATCACTCAAAAGAAAGGATTCTTCGAATAATCCATGAACCCGCTCATAGGCTTCATGTAATACACTAAAATGACTCAGGTAAGCCTCTATCTCGTCTATAGCACTTCGGTTTATTTTGGGAAGAGCTAATAAATACTCATCACCTTTTAATGCGGGTACCTTTTTCATATTACCATATAAAGTTGAGTATTCAGCAAGTGAAACTGGGGTATTAGGAAGACCGGTCATCAAGATTTCGGAGAGTGTTTGTCTGTACTCAAGTAATGCGTTTACTTTTCCATTCCACGTAATTATGCATGTACAAACTCTTTCAGCATCGAACATTTGAAGCGTCAAAGACTCAACTCCGAACCAAGGGTGAGTGTAAATCTTTCCCCCCGATTCCAATTGATTAACGATTTCCTTATAATGATGGATGAGACGATCTTGGAAGTCTTCCATTTCGATTCTAAACGTAGGTGAGAACGTATTCCCATTGACACCTTCGACTTTGAACTCGAGGGGATTTTGAACGAACTCGGCTCTATAACGGGTAGCGCTTGACAATATCTCGTGTATAGAATGTCCTGTGTTTTTCCACACACTGTTGATCGTGCTCGTATAACTATTGAGTTTTCTCTGTATTAACTCGTGCCGTACATATTCATCCCTCAGACTTTCAGGAGAGACAAACTTAGTGCGCTTCTTAATTCGTTCTTCTAAATCCTTAAGGACTTTAACTTTGTGAGTTTTATGGCTATGTAAATCCAAGCAAAAATAGCCAAGACCTGCCTTATCCAACCGGTGCTTTACCACTTCAAGTGCCGCTAGCTTTTCAGCAACAAATAGCACTTTCTTTCCCTTTGCAAGAAAGGCCGCAATTAGATTAGCAATTGTTTGTGATTTACCAGTTCCAGGTGGCCCTTCTACAACAAGGTTCCTACCGTCGAGGGCATCGATAATTGTGCTATGCTGCGAACTATCAGCATCAAAGACTATGGGGTAGTTTCTCAACAAATGCTTGATATTATCAATATTATGCTCTTCAGAAGGATCAATACCAAGACCTTCACCGTTGGTGCTCCCTCCAAGGAGTTGTTTTACAATAGGATGTTTGTGAATTGGGCTAAACTCGTCCCAATGATCTGGATCTAAGTCAAGATACATCAGCAACTTACTAAAGTTGAATAGGCCAAGGGTCAGAAACCTTTTAACCTTCCAGCTTGGCTTATGGGAGAGTAATAACAGCTCAACTTTGCTCAGGTAGTCTTCAGGTTCAGTTTCCTCATCGAGACTAGGTAGTGCTAATCCAAAATCATGGCGCAACTTCTCCCTCAGAGATAGGTTAGGAATGATATCCTCACCTGAATACGAAATAGAATAGCGGAAGGCTCCCTCCTTCTTAACAAGCCGCCCCCTTTTGACAGTGACGGGCAACATATAGAGAGGTGAGAGATGTTTCTTCTCGCTATCAGCACTTTCACTCCATTCCAAAAAACCGAGGGCTAAATACAGAATATTTGCCCCTGTTTCCTGGATAGAAGAGTTAGCCTTTTGAAGTATGGATCTTAGGATTGAATCAAGATCCTGCGGAAAGTGTATAGTTTGGATCTTATTGTCAGTATGCTTCGATTGGGGATCTTCCACCGAGCCATTGTGAGGCACATCCCAGGATGTCTCAATACCCACATGGGCAGCCCACTCTTTTGCGTCCGGGTCATCCTTCAACTGCTTTGTTGTACCTGACCATTCTTCAATTTCTAGGTAACCGGAGTTTAGCAGGTCTTTCTTTGTTGGTTCGGGAACAGGTTCAAAACGCATCTCGCCATTTTCGAGTAGCTTCTTCCAGAGTTGATTAGGAGATTCATCAACGAACCGCAGACTTGATTTTGACGTATGGCGATAATTAAGAAGTCTATTTCGACCCGTAAGATCTAAATGTTTATTGCGCAGATCGTTGAGGAGTTTCTTTATTCCTGCTGAGTTTATTGTTCCTGGTGTAGACAGATTTGACATATGGCTTAATGGTCCAAAGTACAATTATTAGCAATTGTTACTGAAATCACGAGATCCCCCATAGATCAGTTTATTAGTGCCTGAATTTAGATTAGAATTACGAACACACAAGTTGCGATAGTTTCGAGGGTACCCTGTTTGCAGAATAATAATTAGAAAATAGCTAGCGAATTATGGAATCCATTCACCATATTAATGAGTCTAGCATCATCGTGTAGAATAGGTGGAAAAATAAGTGAAGATTTCACTAATTTCCCTTTATAGATTAGAGCTAGACCTTCGTTGATTACTTCAATATCATAGCCTCCCATTACTCCTTGGAAAGTATATTTGAGCGCAGGATATTGATTCTTCCACATAATGTATTCTGAAGAAATAACCCTCGACTTAGTATATCCTTGCATCAACTCATTCAGAAATATGTTAAAAAATGCTCTATACTCATCGTGTGATTCATAATGAAGTGGTTTCCCTGGCTTTTCTTTTAAAACTGCAACTTGATGCATGACAAATATTTGATCAATGTAATCAATAGAAGTCCACGCAGATGAATAAGGATCAACGACAATTTCCTCAACATCTGCCGGAAAAGAAGCCTGAAATCCTCCTTTTATCGATTTGTAATCTGTTGCTGCAACGAACTGACTTAATAATACACTAATACAAAGAACTATTCCAAATCTTCTCATTATTTTGCTCCTCATTTCTACAAGTCATGATCCATACGTTGAGTTTAGTTATTCGTCTTGATTCTCCGGTTCGACAATTTTGTTTGGTGACTTTAATATTGAATAGAACAAAATGGTCATTGCTGCAGCTCCACCAATATCTGCGGAATTGGTCGCATGAATATTATGGCCAATAGCTTCTGACATCTCCTCATACCGCATTTGCTTTAGAATGCTAAGGATCACACTATTTGTTATGAAAACTCCTATAGTTAAAGACCACAGTACAGGTTTGGTAATTGTTTTTTCTTTAAACATCTGTTTTGAAATCAAGAATGCCAATCCAGCAATGATTGCACCATAAATCGCCCAGTCTAATAGCATAGCTATTCCCCTATTATTTTGTCAAAGTTTATACTTCTTTTTCATGAAATCATAGGCCTCATTGATAGCCTTCATTTCACTGTCAGCAATTTCTTTAAGCTTATCCCCTAGATTTGCAACTTTATCAGGATGGTATTTTGATGCCAGATCTCTATAACATTTTATTAACTGATCTTTGGTTACTCTTCCTCGAAGTCCAAGAACTCGTGCATAGTAATCGGCATTTCTTGGTTGCTTATCGTAATCATCATATTGCTGGTCCTGTTGCTTCTTTTTACGTGCTTCCTCTTGTGCTCTTTCCGCATCTTCTCTGGCACGGTTATCCTGTTGTTCCCAATCTTGTCTTTCACGTTCGGCACGTTCCCGTTCTTGCGCATGTTTTTGTTTAAATTGTCTTTCTTCTTCAATGCGTCTTGCATCATCTTGCGCCCGTTTTGCTTGCTCTTCCCATTGTCGCTTTTCCTTTTCCCCGGACACTCTTTCACGTTCTTTGTCATCCTCCTCTGATCCAATTCTTAGAATCGCAAAGGATGCCAGGGCTACAAGGAATAGGGCGGCGTGTGTTTTCGATTCACTTCCCATTATTGTGAATGCTATTATATTTATTACTAAGAATGAAATACTGAAGATTCTAGATGCCTGTTTTGACAGACAGCGGCGAATTATTATAAATCGTGTAACTAATGGGGGGAGCAAACCGATACCCCATGTCAGAAGTGCAGATAAAGCGATTGTAAATAGCCAATATTGACTAAAAGGTTCGTAACTCCCAGAGGATCCATCCCATTTATTATTAATGACAATACTATTGCCAATATCTAGGAAAACAGGCAAGTAAGTATTGAAGGTCTCTTCGAGAACTAAATAATCATTAATTAACCCACCAACGCTACACTGTAGCATGATCATTTTACCCTGATAGAAAACTACATAATGAAACATAAACATACCAATGCGCATACCGGATCGCTCTTGCTCCATATAGTATTTCAACCAAACCGTTGGTTCTCCATCGATTTTAGTCTTTCCGTGGCTAAGGTAGGTAGAATTCTCTGGACGCATCTCTACGGCAAATTCATCAAGTATTTCTTCCCAATTATCACGATCAAGGAAGACAGATTCCCATCCTGGTACCTCCTGGATTAATAGCAGAAACCCAGGGGAAATGGATCCTAGGACTTTCCCATTGAACTTTTGAATAATATGTGGACGGATACCTTCCTCTGGCTCCCAAGAGGCCGGGTACGAGATACTAATGTCTAGTCCTAAGGCCTTACTGTGACCTATAGTAGTGTATTCAGATTTGGGACCAGCTAACAGGTTTTTAATTCTTGTAGGTATTTGTGTGTTTGGGTTAGTTATCCCATTTGGTATCGATAAGCTTACAAATTCATTACTTGCAACAATTTGAGAACTCCATTCTTTGGCTATATCTTTAGTCCATTCTAAATCAGCAGCTTTCTCATATTCCCCATATACATACAGATATAGCAACTTGCCTTTTATCAGTTGGAATACTGTGGTCATGGCCAGAATTGTCTCGGACTTTTTCTGGTTAACAGATTCATCATATTTTATTAATGCACTCACCGCAATCGAATTTGCTGTCTCACTACTAACGCCTAATGGTACAGTCCCATTTACCTCAAAAGAGATATCAGCATTGTATCTATTACTGAGGTTTTTACTTCCTGTTTTCAATAAGGAATCAATTTTGTTCTGACTGAGCTGCATTGAGGATTCTTGCTGAGTTCTGATCATTTTACGAAATTCACTAAACTCATTCGATGAAAAGACCTTCTTCTCAAACTGAATAAAGGTTTGGACCATGAAGTAACGCTTCAACGCTGCTTCCTTGCCACGTAATAGTAAGCTGGCATCATGTGCGGTTATAAATCCAGCCAAAAGTCTATTGGTCTCAGGAGTTACATCCTGCATTCCCCCAAATGATTCAGGAGACACATTCTTTACATCCGAAAAGCCACTTGGTGCGGGTATGATTATCGTTGAGTTATCTACCAATACTTCAGTACCTAAACAGGTAACAGCAGAAAAAGCGAGTAGGATTTGAAGTATATAACATCCCCAAGAACGGATTGCAACCACACTACTATTTGATGTCATCCGCTATAGTTCCAAGCCTGAAGAACGTGGAGTTATCTTGTCTTTTGCAATAATAGGACTCAACATTATGAGAGATGCAGTAAGTGGATCAATTACAAACCATATCTCTTTAGAAAGATAGACTGGGATGATAGGATTGAAAAGTATACCATCACCTACAAAGAGGTACATTGTATTTAATCGTCCATTCATATGTAATTCGTACAATAATAATCCTGCAAATAGCGTAACTGCAATGCGGAGAAATATGTAATACCCATACGGGACATCTAACATCCCAAGTACTAATAATCCAGCGACGATATAACGAATCCCACCAGTGCTTATCATTCTTATTCCTTCACCGCTTCATGGTTTAGTGACTCAATCGGTGTATTTATCCACATAAGTAAGTACAATGATTTATTGTGCTGGATTAAAAATACTCATTACTTGATTGAGTGTCGCTAGCATACCAAACACAACAGCAAGCCTTGCTAAGCCAGCCCAGATAATTGCTCCAGTATAAAGAGTCGCTGACCTCCAAATAGCAATCCATAGTATAACAGAATATGCTATAGTTGCCGCATACCACACAAGTGCTAAAGTAGGTGATCCCATCGTTCCAATGACATTGGAAAGGATAAGAATAATCAACCCAATACCCATCCAAAATCCCCAATAGGTCTTAGCAAGTCCATACTTTCCTTGAATTAGCTTTTGGAATACGCCCTCAAGCTCTACAGGCTCATTTGGACTACTCTTAGAATATTCATTATTGCTAGAGCTATTCTCACTCGAATCACTTTCACTGGTGACAACAAATTCTCCTTCAGGCTCAGTAATGTTCTCATATACATTCGGAACCACTGTAGGTTGAGATCCTTCTGGCATATATCTTTCATCGCCTGGAGCGTAATTCACATCGTGCGATGATTCCTTTATTTGTTTAACCCTCAGATTGATATACTCATATTTACCTTTTTCCTCATCTCCTAAGGCTTTAGCAATAGCCTTTGCCCACAGTGCCGCATCTATTTTCCCACTAATAACTTCCTCGGTGACCGCAAGGTAGAGTTGATCATCATTCATTACGACTCCCTACTAACTTATATGCTACAGCTAAATAATAATATCTGAGATATATTATATATGTATTGGTACTATTGGCAGTTTCAAACAGATAATTGCCATTTAATAGTGCTATCTTAACAATATAGTGTGATTCAAATCTAATACTAGTTTGTGACATTATTCATCCCATATACTATTTGATGGGGGTCACACGTTATCAGTAGAAATAAGCTCATATAGTTGCTAGGTTTACTGACTTGATAGTGAGGCAAACGCTGACACACATACGCCACACTAACCTCGTAAGTATTTGTTATTTATGAATGTTCGTTGGGCTCATAACCCAAAGGTCGTAGGTTCGAATCCTACTCCCGCTACTCCCATAAGCCCCTGTCACTCAGGGGCTTATTTGTTTCTAGGTGGCATCTTCCGAGGCACTCAGGACACGCCCT
>Ga0307989_1001830_pt1 | contig 10735 bp, 10 predicted proteins | sample EllFjometagen185_FD_203164 | JGI IMG/M metagenome (GOLD analysis project Ga0307989, IMG submission 203164) | Marine microbial communities from Ellis Fjord, Antarctic Ocean - #185 | ecosystem: Environmental > Aquatic > Marine > Unclassified | place: Southern Ocean | collected 2014-10-08 | reverse complement strand
AGTACTGCCAACGCAGCCAATTGCCGCTGAACTGTCCGGATCGAGCATTCATGCATTTTTGAAACTTGATCCAGGGTTAACACCTTAAATTCTTTAAATCTTTCCTTCAAAGCAGATGCATTCATAGTTCTCTCCTGTCATGTTATATGTTTTGGTAATAAATAATAACATATAGCATGACAAAATGAAAGCCTAAATGCCTTGTTTTTCTTGGATTTTTCGGGATTTTCTATAAAACTAAGCAAAAATACCGAACATATAATACGACAACTCAGATTTAACTGGTTTTATTGCATTGTTTATATTGCACTTTTCACGAACCAACTGACAATAATTCACATAGGTTTTTTAACATGATTATTAAACGGAATAAATTCTAGCTGTTTGGGTTTAAAAAGTTTTCCCCAGAATTAGCTCTTAAATAGTATTGCTTCAAAAAATATCTCTTCAACATACATCGTAGATAACTACGCTGACTTAACATAAACCTATTTTTATTGCTTATCAAGCCGACTTTTATTAACTGATAATATCAAATGTAAATTCACTGTAGATATTACAACTCGACAATTCCATTAAATTAGTCGGAATTCCAATTACCAAACGGTAACTACACCACAAAAGAAGTAATTACTCCGCTGATTCTTCAACTACAAATATAGCAAAAAATAATATATTTAAGAAAGTTACTTTTCCTTAATATAATACTATTAGTAAAAAGTAACTTTCTTAATCTCTAAAAATTTAAAGTACAGCGGGCCTCAAAATATTCTGAAGCAATTACTCTATAATGAAATAGTAATTACTCTGGAGTGCAGTGGATGTTCTGGGTAGAAAACTATCATGTGCTTTCAGTTCTATTGAAAATTGCAGAAAAAATAAATTTACTGACGGCCAATTCGCTACTCCAGTACCCACTATATTTTGGTAACGTGTCCTCTATATCACCAGTTCGTCGATGATAAAATATATGAGCGCTAGATGCAGGAAGAAGGTCTTGATTAGCAATATTTGCGCTTGGTATAAATGCGATTTTTACGAAAGGTGCAAGGCGCAAAAATCCAACAACAGACAAGCCACAGGATTGGCATGTTCCACGATCCAGAGCAGGTGGGTATTTATATTTGCGGAAATTAATATCATTACTTGCTGGTAATAAAACATCTCTTGCCCAAAGTGCTGTTACATCAGCATATGGTTTACGGTATACAGTTTGACATATGGTGCAATGACAAAAAAAGCGAATGATGGGTTTAGAATTAATAGCAAATCGAGAGTGGCCACAATTACATGTGCAGGGTTGGTTCAATAGCGCAGAATTCATAAAATTATCTCCAATTTACTATTTTATTAAGCAGAAAGGTGTTTTTTTAACAAAGTAATAATAGTGATATATTTGGCTTTTGTAACATCTTAATCTCTAAAGTACAGCGGATGACATAACTTTCTGATACAATTACTCCAAAAAAAAGAAGCAATGGCTGTGATGCTCAAACGAAGGTTCTGTGTAGAAAATTGCTGGAGTATTTAGTACTCTGAAAAAAATTGTACAAACTAAGAAATACGTTCCCAATTTATACTACCAACAATTTCAATACCGCCTGCCATTGTTGGTAGTGAACTTAACTTTAGTTTATTATCTGACAATTCAAAGAACCGTTTTTGTGGCTGACCTTCCCAATTCGGAAATAATGAACCTTCTACATTATGAATCACAAAACCTTCATCACCATGAAATTCATAATGCCCATAATATGACATAAAAAATGTATAGTTGGTTTTAATTTCCTCATCTGTTCCTTGCAGTATGTCTCTGGATGCAAACTGAGGTCGGTCAGGATTCATTAACTGTGCGGAGAAACGCCCAGTATCTGTATAAATGATTGAGCCATGTGCATTTTCACCATATGGGTAGAATACATCACCGTTCGACATTTTCATTTCAAACACAATAAGCTTCCATGCTCCAATTAAAGGAATTGAATTTTTATTATGATTTTGCTGCATACTACCTCCTTATAAAAAAGGTTTACATCTGTTTTTCACTTTTTGGTTGTAAAATTCAAAAGATAGTTAGTGATCTGCTCATTGTTTCTCCGTTGTTTCTCTAAAAACCTTAAAATCATTCACTTTTCGTTGATTTTTCCACTCTTTCCGAATAAGTTTACTCTTATTTTGAAGAAAATCCCAAAAGAAAAGGAAAATGACTTGACTTGGGAAAAGCAAATTCTTATCATTTATTTGCTTCGTTTAAGATACCATACTTGACGAGGAGTGATTTAGAAAGTCAAGATTTAAGGATGCAGACAATGAAGCACTGGCTTTATTAGAACTGAAAACGCAGAAAATAGGCATTGGTTTAATCAATTAACAAACTTCAAAGGAGAGGAGATGGATAAGATTTTTTATAATGGACGGGTCAATTCTCTGGATTCAGCCGGAACCGTTTATTCAGCAGTGGGGGTTGATAAAGGACGAATATCTCAACTGGGCAGCGATGCAGAACTGAAAACACTGTCACGGAACGCGACGGAATTTATCGATCTCAAAGGGGCAGTTATGTTTCCGGGCTTTATGGAAGCCCATAACCATTTTTCCATCATCGCTTACTTGCTCAATGCCATTGATCTCTCCGCATCACAGGTCACCTGCATTGATGACATCCTCCTTAAGGTTAAAACCGAAGTGGATAAAACAGCCCCCGGGAATTGGATCAAGGGCTCCCGCTACGCTGAATATTTCCTGGCAGAAAACCGTCATCCCCACTTCAGCGATCTGGATGCTGTTAGCCCGGATCACCCGGTAATTCTATTTCACACATCGTTTCATGCCTGCACGCTAAACAGCAAAGCACTGGCACTGGCGAATATTCGTAGTGATACACCTGATCCCCAGGGAGGGAAGATCGAGAAGGACCCTGCAACTGGAGAGCCCACCGGCGTACTGCATGATCAAGCCATGATGGAAGTATTTAATACCCTCTTTTTTGAAGATCTAAACAAAATGGGTCCCGATGAGCGGATCACCTTCGTAGAATCCGCCTCATTGAAGTTTGCCAAGGCCGGCTTAGTCTTCGCCGCAGACGCTATGGTGATTCCCCCGATCTTAAGTATGTACCAGGAAGCCCTGGCAGTCGGCAAACTGCATACGCGACTATACACTATGAATTATGCGCCGTTGGCAGATGGATTAGCCAATTCCGGGATTAAAACCGGTTTTGGTTCGGGAATGCTCCGTACGGGTCCGATAAAGCTTTTTGCAGATGGCGGTATGTCAAACCGGACAGCTGCTGTCGTGAAACCGTACCTGACACATCCTTATGATACAGGCCTCAAAATATACAGCCTGGATGAACTCAAAGAAAACGTGAAGCGATTTCATGACCTGGGCTATCAGATCGCTATTCATGCGCAGGGTGATGCAGGTCTGGCCGATACCCTCGATGCATTTGAAGCTGTGTTGGGTCCGCGTTCAACCAACCCCTTGCGACACCGAATCGAGCATGCTGGCTGCCTTTACCCGGAACTACTGAAGCGGACAGCAGATATGAATCTTCTAGTTTCGGTACAACCGGTCTTTTTCAGCGAACTGGGTGATGGATTTATAGAAGCCTTTGGAACGGACCTTTCCCAGCAACTGTACCCATTTAAAAGTATGCTACAGGCTGGTATCAAAATCGGCGGTAGCTCAGACAGTCCGGTGTCACTGTTGGATCCGAGAAGAGGGCTTGTCGGAGCTGTTTTGAGAGAAACCCCCTCGGGAGTGATACTCGCTCCCGAAGAGGCATTGACTATGGATGAGGCGCTGCGTCTGTACACACAGGGTTCCGCATATCTTTCCTTCGACGAAAAGGATAATGGGACCATTGAGATAGGAAAACGGGCTGATTTTACTGTCATGGCGGAAGATCCACGGCTGGTGCAAACACGAGAGGTCCTGGAAATTCCATTCACCATGACTGTTGTGGATGGCCGCATTGTTTGGTCAGAAGAGAGTACCTGACGATTAGGAATCGATTTAAGGCCGGTGAGATTAGATATCCAGTTTGCGGATCAATGTTTCCAGATAACAGGATTTCACCTGCTCGGTCGTCATGGCCTGCTTTATTCCGGGTAGCTTGAGGAGGACTCCCCGTTTTTGATCAGCTGAGTTCTTATATGAGATTTCTCTTTTGGTGAAAATGGGTGATATTATGGGGTAATTGCCAGGTATCAAGTTGAATCATAACAACTCAGGCAGAAGGCAGAAGTGTTGGGAATTCACTATACAATTTACTAACTTTTTGCCAATACCACCAATTTACGGCGACGCTAAATAGTTAAGTCGAATCGTTATTCAAGTAATAGTGCCAGAATACTCTGGCCGCAGCAGATCGCCAGGGTTTCCACTTCTCCCCGATCTGATCCAGTTGTTCTGGCTTAGGTCGTTCTTTAAGCTTTAAAATCTGCTGGACAGCGATGGCCAGTGCCAGATCCCCGGCCGGCCAAATATCTGGTCTTTTAAGCGCTTCCATTAAATAAATATCTGCCGTCCAACGGCCAATGCCGGTGATTTTTGTCAGCTCCTTTTGTACTTTTTTATCAGGCATATCTTCCAAATCACCCAGCCGAAGTGATTTATTTTTGATCTCCTCTGCCAGAATAGTGCAATAGCGTGTTTTCTGCCGACTGAAACCGATCTGCCTTAAATGTTCAGCATTCAAACCTAGGAAGCTTCTCGGTGTCAGTTGGGTTACAGATTGTTTAAGTCTGTTAAACACCGCTCGTCCTGAAGCCAGGGAAACCTGTTGTTCCAATATAATGCGTACCAGTGTGGGGAATCCATATCGACGTTTTCGCCACTCCGGGGGACCGAATTTTGACAGTATGCCGGCAATATCAGGATCCTGCCTTTTCAGTATATTCAAAGCGGACTCAAACACTGGTTTAGTCATCGGTTTAAAGATCATTGGGGATTTCCTGTAAACTCTGGATATATTTTATGATGATGTCTGTTTTATATTTTTCTGTAGAGAAAAAAGTATAATATTACCTCAAAAGAGATCAATTAAAAAGCTTGAATTTGCTGAAAAAAAATGGGTTCAAAACAGATCCATTTTAGAATGAGCTTTATTTCAAATTTTCTTTTGATTTGTATTGACGATCATTGCAAACCTCTTTTACTCATCCCTTTTATCACTCTTTTAGGGATTAACGGGGTTTTACATAAGAAAAGATGTGATTATTGCAGGTACGATATATTTGTCCGAGAAGTGCACCTAAAAAGCGTTGCTGATTGATCAGGGTTCGTGTAGAGTCTTATTTATTTTTTAATATTCCGCAAATCACGGTTTGCTGTTTAATCGCAGTCTAATGGCATGTTACCAGGAGATTATCATGAAAAAAAAGGTTGAGTTTTTCTTTGATATCAATAGTCCCTACACTTATTTAGCTTCTTTGAGTGTCGAACAGCTAATGCGGGATTGTGATGCGGAATTAGTGTGGCGGCCTTTTTTACTGGGAGCCGTTTTTAAATTGACCGGTAATAGCAGTCCCATGACTGTGCCTGCCAAGGGTAAATATCTGTTTTCAGACTTAACTGATTTACTGGCTTATCATAAAGCCCCCTTTAATTTCCCCAAACAATTTCCGCTAAACTCCATCCTTGCAATGAGAACGCTAACCGGGCTTACACAAGAGGAAATACCTGATGCTGCCCATAAATTATTCAAAGCGTACTGGGTAGATGGGATTGATATTAGTGATGAAAAGATCGTTACGGAACTGACCAATGAATCTGCAGTAGTGAAGGCAACCACTACTGAAATCAAGGAACAGCTGAAAACAACTACTCAAGATGCTGTGGACAGAGGTGCCTTTGGATCACCAACCTTTTATGTGGATGACAAAATGTTTTTTGGTAGCGATCGAATGTTTCTTCTGGAAGCCTATTTGAAAGGAGAATACTAGACCGCTTAAGAACGACCTCTAATCTGAACGTTGCCGTAAAATGTTAAATACAGTATAATAACCATAGTATTTAACAAAAGAGTTCTTTTTTCTTGGACTATTTCATTTCATCAAAAAGTGTCAGGTATGAAAAAAATGCAAGCCTTATCATCACAACACTTGCCAGATTATTTAAAAGGATGTTTGTGGTCTTATGATTTAAAAAAGCTTGATGTTGATGATGATTTTCGTCGAATTGCAACTAACATACTAAATTTTGGCGATCTTAAAGCGATTCACTGGCTTTTTAATCAATATCCCTTGGAAATGATCTCTTCTGTGTTATTGAGCCCTTTAAAAGGGGAGTGGGACGCTAAATCTTTAGCATTCTGGTCAAGGTATTTGAATGTGACGCCTGATAAAAAAATTGCTTTAAAAACATTTGGATCTGTTTAAAATGCATTTTAATTCAGTTCTTGATAAAGAACGACTCTCGATTTTACCCAAATTAAAGAAAATCCCTTCATCATTTTATCTTTCTGGGGGGACGGCATTGGCTCTGCAACTGAACCATCGAATATCAATCGATTTTGATTTTTTTTCTCCCGATGCATTTGATACTCAGGAATTGATTGAGAAATTGTCCTTTGATGTTTTTGAAGGGGATTCATTTAAAATTGTCCAAGAAGCTGAAAACAGTTTGGATATAGTCACAGAAAAGGCAGTTAAGATCAGTTTTTTTCGATACAGATACCTGCCACTGTTTCCGCTGATTCAAACCCCATATTTTAAGGTTGCTGATAAGCTTGATATTGGTGCTTCCAAACTAATTGCAATTGCCCAAAGATCTTCCCAAAAAGATTTTTTTGATCTCTACTATCTTCTCCAACATTTTTCGTTGGAAAAGATTTTTGATGTTGCCGCATTAAAGTATCCGTCTTTTAATCCTGTTTTATATTTAAAAGCACTGACCTATTTTGATGATTGTGACTCGACTCCACCTGTATTAATATCTGATTGTATTAGTTTTAGTGAAGTAAAAACAATATTAACAGAGAAGTCGCTTTTCTTATTTGAGAATCTCAACAAATTAAAGCCAATCTAAATGCAGTTGGCAGCGATCGAATGTTTCTCCTGGAAGCCTATTTAAAAGGAGAATACTAGCCCGCTTTGCCTGACAAGGAAGTTTCATGTTGGCAAACTGGAACACTTTTCCAGGCTTTTCACACTTTCAATCAGGGTAATATGGTCATATGGCTTTGAAATATACGCGTTTGCTCCGGCTTCAAACCCTTTTAAAATATCTTTTTGCATCGTTTTGGCGGATTGCAGAATGATTTTAATTTTGCTGTATGACTTATTTGAACGAACCTTTCTGCAAACCTCAATCCCATCTATTCCGGGCAATGTTATATCCAGTAAAATGAAATCAGGATTCTCGTTGGCTAATCCGCTCCAAAAAGCCCAAAATAGCCAAAAATTAGGAAATTCAAGGCTACTTTTTCCATATATCCAGTCTTCTCATTTTTTAAGAAATCATCCGGTCCTTCCCTTCCCAATACTTAGACCGAATCAGTTTTTTGTTTACCTTTCCCAGATTAGTTAAAGGAATAGCGTCCCAGAAGTCAACTGTTTTGGGTGTTACCAGACTTCCTTTTTTTTCTTTGACAAAGGAGATGAGTTCCTCTGCAGAGGCTCCCCCTTCTTCCCGGAGAACGACAATCGCCTTAACCTCTTCTCCCCATTTGTCATGGGGTATGCCAATCACAGCGGTACTTTTTACGGCTGGGTGTTCAAAGAGGACGTCCTCAATTTCGCGGGGATAGATGTTAAATCCACCACTGATTATCATGTCTTTTTTGCGGTCTACGATGTAAATGAATCCTTCGTCGTCCTGTCGAGCAATGTCTCCGGTGAAAAGCCATCCATCTTTGATGGTATCTTTGGTTGCTTCCGGATTCTTAAAATATCCGCTCATCATATTGGCACATCTGACCACCACCTCTCCGGATTCACCTTTTTTTACATCATTTCCATCATCATCAACAAGCCTAACTTCAGAATGGTAAGTGGGTCTTCCGGCAGAACTGAAAATTTCTTTTTCCCGGATGGGGTCATCAATGATATGATCTTCCCGTGGCAATACACTAAATGCCATGGGAGCTTCTGTCTGGCCAAATAACTGAGTAAAAATGGGGCCAAACGTATTGATGGCTTGCTTCAATCGTTCCGGAGCAATGGCTGATGCACCGTAGATAATATTCTTGAGACTGGAAAGATCATAATTCTTCAGTTCAGGATAGTCCAGCAACACATATATCATGGTGGGGACTAAAAAAGTGGTGGTGATTTTCTCCTTCTCCACATTTTCCAGAAATTCTTTGGGATCAAAATGATCCATGATAACGCATCGGCCATTTTTTAACAGCACCGGTAACATCAAACAACCGCCGGCATGTGTCAGTGGTGTCATATAGGCAAACACATCTCCCCGATCAAATCCAAATTCAAGTGACTCGATTAAAATGGTATAGATCCAGGATCGGTGAGATAGCATGACACCTTTCGGTTTTCCAGTGGTTCCGCCTGTATAATATATGCCGGCGATGTCTTCTGGGTCAATTTCAACCGGTGTCCCTCCTGGCTGATGGTTTTTCATTAGCGTCTGTAGATGATAATGACCTTCAGCTACACTGGATGCATCCTCTGCCACACAGATAAATGTTTTGACGGTTTCCAGCTGTGGAATCATCGCCTGAATTCTTTCACTGAGTTTTTCATGATAAATGAGAGTGGTACACTCCACCTGATTTAACATGTAAATGTGGTCATCCGGATTTAAAAGTACCGCCAGGGGAATTCGCGTTGCTCCTGCTTTGGCGACTGCGTATTCACAAAAGACATATTCAGGGCAATTCGCCATTAGAAAGCCTACACAATCATTTTTCTTCAACCCCAGTTCCTGGAAGCCTGAAATCAGACACCCGGCATTGTAACCCATTTCGTTGTAGGTATAAGACTTGTCTTTGAATGTGATGGCTGTTTGCTTGCCATAGTATTTAACACTCCGATCATATAGATCGCCAACCGTCAAGGTTATCATATTTTCCTCGTTATTAAATGAAAAACAGTCATCAGCTATCCGTTTTCAGCTGTCAGTAAAAAAGTACACAATCTAATATGAAGTACCTACTCTAGTTTAAGCAGATTGCTGTATTCGATTGTCTGATAGAAAGCCTTTTCAGGTGATAAGATGAGTTTTTAGATGAAAAGGCCATATATCAGACACAAATAATATACGTAATCTTAGGCTCGTTGTTATTCGCCCCGCATGTGGAACATCATTTTATAGTCCAAATCCATAACAGTTTCATCTCTTTGATTTTTTATTGTATACTTCCATACCTGGATCCCTCTTTTGGGATGTTTCGTGGGTGTCTGTTCCATAACTTCCACCTCAACATGGACTGTGTCCCCAATTTTAACGGGTGCGTGCATCAACATGTTATTAACGCCCAGCCAGGCAATTGCTGAATCACCAGCAAATCCATCAGATCCGACTAGTCCAACTGCCAGAGCGAAAATTAGTGGTCCGTGAACCAGCCGTTCCCCAAACTGAGTTTTTGCGGCATATTCCTTATCCATATGAAGTGGATAAAAATCCATAGTCAGTCCCGCCCAATTGACAATATGAGTTTCTGTCAGGGTGATTCCAGCTGTTTTAAAGATATCGCCGATTTTAAAGTCATCACCATATTTACTATGTTCTTCCACTTTTTTCTCTCCCTTTTTTAAGTTCAGTGTTCACCGTTCAAAGTTTACAAACAAGTTAGAAATTTACAGGAACATTGAGTCTCAAATAATATAGTTCTTTAACTTTGAACCTTGAACGGTGAACTTTGAACGTTTTTATTCACTGTTAACAAACAAGTTAGAAACTTACAGGAACATTAAACGTGTGAACAGTCTCAAATAATATAGTTCATTAACTTTGAACCTTGAACAGTGAACTTTGAACGTTTTTATTCAAAGTTCACAAATAAGTTAGATATTTACAGGAACATTAAACGTGTGAACAGTCTCAAACAATATAGTTCATTAACTTTGAACCGTGAACTTTGAACGTTTTTAAAAAGATTAAACCGGTCTGAACTTAGGTAGTGTAAATTCGTCATTCAGTTTTTCAAAAACAACCTCAACCGGCATATCACAAGTTAGTTTGTAAGGATCACAATCTATAACATTGCTTAGCATCTGGATGCCTTCTTCCAGTTTAATAATGGCAACAACATAAGGCATATCTGCCAGAAATGCGGTGGGTGAATTACTTTCAACTACGGTATAAGAATATATGATTCCTTTACCCGAAGCCTCAACCCATTCCAGATTGTCTGAAAAACATTCCGGGCAGGCAATACGGGGGTAAAAGATATTTTTTTGGCAATCAGAACATTTTTGAAATACCAGCTTTTCTTGCTTGGTCGCTTCCCAAAAAGGTCTTGCCCATGGATTAACGACGGGTATCGGTTTTTGTGGGGTATCCATTACTTCTCCTTGATCTCTATTTACAATTACTTAATTGTATTTATTCAGGGTCGCCGTAAATTAGGGGACACGATAAAAGTATTATTTCCCCTAATTTACTAAAAAGGTCCCTGAGCGAAGTCGAAGGGACAAAGTATTCTGAAAGAGTCCCTTCGACTTCGCTCAGGGAACTGATTGAAGGTAGTTTGGGGCCTGTTTTTGTCTGCTTGTTACTTAAAAGTGAGTGGCCTGATTTTTAATCTATGGAATTTGGTTTCCTAAAA
>Ga0307989_1001827_pt1 | contig 10746 bp, 10 predicted proteins | sample EllFjometagen185_FD_203164 | JGI IMG/M metagenome (GOLD analysis project Ga0307989, IMG submission 203164) | Marine microbial communities from Ellis Fjord, Antarctic Ocean - #185 | ecosystem: Environmental > Aquatic > Marine > Unclassified | place: Southern Ocean | collected 2014-10-08 | reverse complement strand
GTTCAACCTCTTGAGATACCATTCCAACAAAAGAAAAAACCAAAACATTTGATGATTCTTCTTCAACATTAATAGAATACTTTCCATCAATATCAGTAATCGAACCTGTTGACGTTCCTTTTAAATAAACTGTAACTCCGGGAATTGGATTGCCATCGCTGTCCACAACAGTTCCGGTAATGCCTTCCTGTTGTTGTTCGTCGTCAGTGCTATCATTTTCAAATGCATTAACCTGATTTAAACCACTAATTCCTATAATCAATGTAAAAACCAGTATCAGATGTCTGATAAAACTGAGCTTCGTTGTGCTGTTAAAGCACCAATTTTCATTTAGATTGTTTTTCATAAAGTTAAATTATTTTAAATTGAAATGATTATGAAAACAAGCAATATTATAATTGCCGTGGCTATAATCATTAATAGTATTGAATTTCTCTTTTTGTTCATTTAAATAGTTTAATATAGAAACTTGATGCAAAGATTATTAAGACTAAAAGATAATGCTTGTACATTCATACCAGAGTTGAACTCAAATATCCCAATCGTTAAAACTGGTTAAAAAATTATCGAACAACGTAATGTTTTGTAAGTCGTTGGGATATAGTGCATAATAGTTGTTGTGTTGCAAATAATGCTACAAATGAGCTTGTTTTTGGTACGTTTGTTTCATATAACACTCCAGAGCAAAAGGTTAAATGCGTATATGTAAAAAGCCCAGTAAATTATGTAAGGGTGGGATAACAGTTAAATACTTCTCAAATAACACTAAGCTGTAGCACATAACAAATATCCACGTCATAAAATAGGGTGTAAAAAAAGTTTTGATATATCTTAAGGGGACTTCTATTACCAAACGGAATATAAACCCCGAAATTAAATGTGAAAGTTTAACAAAATAGAGCTGAATCCTTCCAAACCTTTCGATATATATTTTCCAACAAAACCGCATGTGGAATAAATGAGCATTCAAATGGTACAATAGAATCGTTTGAAATGTTATTGAATACTTAGTTTTGTTGAATGAGCTTAAAAACCGGGTACTTGGTTTTAAAGCTTATTAGTAATGCCACTTATTCGTTTTAATTATTATGAAAAAATTGTTTGTACTTACGATATTGTGTGCCTTGTTTTTTAACGGTCGAAGCCAGGGAATAGTTAATGCCAAGTCAGTAGAGCAATTGTTAAAAGACAAGCTTTTATCGCGGGAAGATTTTCGACCTTTCCCGAAAATTGAAGACCGCGAGGGCTGGAGCAAAGCCAATCAGCAATTGCTTCAAAAAAATTTAGAGGAATCAGAAAATCTGATTGATTATGTTTGGGAAACTATACCTGCAACCTATGCTCTTTTACCCTCACAAACAGGGAATAGAGGTCCTTACGAAAGCATCCTAAATCGCAAAAAATCAAACCTCTGGAAATTTGTAATAGCCGAAGTTTATGAAAATAAAGGCAGGTTTATGAACCAGATTGTAAATGGTATCTGGTCGATTTGTGAAGACACTTACTGGGGAAATACAACTCACCTTAACCTTTGGCGAACTGGCCCCGGGTTACCCGATATTACCGACCCTTTTGTTGATATTTATGCGGCAGAAATGGCAAGCACACTGGCATGGGCAAGCTATTTTTTGGAAGATAAGCTCGATAATATTTCACCTCTGATAAATAAACGGATTTATCACGAAATAAACAAGCGGATTTTTGAACCGGCCATGAACCACCAGCACTACTGGATGGGGGCCAGCGAAATTGAGCCCCGCCCGAATAACTGGAATCCATGGATTTGCGCCAACTGGCTTAATGCAGTATTATTGCTTGAAAAAAACGAGGAAAGGCGTATTGAAATGGTTACGCGAATTATTGAAGTGCTGGATGAGTTCTTTCTTCCTTTCCCTAATGATGGTTGTTCCGATGAAGGTCCTCATTACTGGAAAGGTGCAGCAGGAACTTTTTTCGAGGCGGTCTCAATATTACATGCCGCAACAGATGGTGCAATCGATATTTATTCGAATGAAAAATTCAAAAACATGGGCAAGTACATCCGGCGCGTTGCCATAAACGAAAACTATGCTGTGAATTTTTCAGATGCCAAACATAAAATAAAATACGACGGGAGTTTGGTTTACAGATACGGAGTTAAAATAAATGACCCTGAAATGATTCAAATGGGTGCGTACTACTTACAAAAACAAGGAGTTTCATTGAGTGCTGCACATGCGTACAACGAACTTTCAGAATTATTTCTTGACGAAGAATATAAAAATGTTGAAGGAAAACTTTTCTATCCTAAAGATTTTATCTTTCCTGATACAGAGGTCTTTCTTGCCCGCGATAACGAAGGTTCAACCGATGGATTTTTTGTTGCAGCCAAAGGGGGGTACAACCAAGAAAGCCATAACCACAACGATTTGGGGAACTACATTATTTATTACAATGGCGAACCGATAATAGTAGATGTGGGGTCCGGAACCTATACGGCACGAACATTTAGCGATAATAGGTACGACATCTGGTTTAATAATTCTGAATACCATAACACACCAACAATAAATGGGGTTAACCAACAAAAAGGCTTGTATTATCGGGCTGATGAAATAAAACATTCGAGCGGTAAGGTGTCAGTATTTAGCATGAATTTGGCGAAAGCATATCCTGATAATGCAGGAATAGTTTACTGGAACAGGAAAGTTTCGTTACACAGAGGAAAATCTGTAGAAGTTTCAAATCAGTATGAATTGTCAAAAGTCTCCGGAGTGAGTTACGAAAACATAATAACACCCTTTATTCCCAAACAAATAGCAAAAAACAAAATAGGATTATTTAAAAACGAAACCGATACAAAAGCATTTTTTTCTATTGAAATCAATCCCGAAAAAATGGAAGTAGAATGGGAAAAAATAGAACTTTCTCAGCCCGAAGATAAAGGTGTACTAAGTTCCTGGGGAGATAATCTTTACAGAATAAGACTTAAATTAATAAGTAATCAGGAAAAAGAGGATTACAAAATAAGATTCCAAAAATTTTAAAAAAGAAATCATGAAAACTATAACCATACTATTACTTTTTGTATTTATTGCCACAGGCAATTTATTTGGTAAAGAAAACAATCAGGAAAAACCTAATGTTGTATTTATTATCTGCGACGACCTTAATGATGCTATTCATGGATTGGGTGGGCATCCACAGGCTAAAACCCCAAATCTTGATAAATTAATGGAGAAAGGCGTGCAGTTTACCAACGCCCAAACCAATTGCCCACTTTGCGGACCATCAAGAGCAAGCCTTTGGAGTGGTTTGTATCCGCATACAACAGGTTATTATGGATATTCGCAACAAGTAAATCATTGGAGGGAAAACCCGGTTTTAAAGAATACGGTCACCTTGTTTGAACACTTATCTGGCAACGGATACAATGTTTATGCTACCGGTAAAATCCATCATAACGGGCATGAAGATTATAGCATATTTGAGAATAGCGATGGCAGCACCGGATTTAAAGTAAAAGATTCGTTTGGTCCATATCCCTGGGATGGCGACACGGCTAAAATTCATGAAAAGATACGGGGAGTTTCTCATCCCGATATGCACCCTGCTTTTGCAGAAACAAGGTGGGGAAACAGTTTTGGACCCATCCGCAATTTGTCGGAAGATTTTGAAGGAGGTACTTGGCTTTATACCCACAACGGCGAAGAGTTTAAAATTAAAAGTGAAACTGACAGGGATTTAACTCCCGACGAACGAAGTGCAGAATATGCCATAGAAGTATTAAATGAAAGGCACGATAAACCATTCTTTTTGGCAGTTGGATTCAATCGCCCGCATACTCCTTTGTATGCCCCTCAAAAATATTTCGATATGTTTCCGCTTGATTCGCTGCGCTTGGCTCCTTATCTGGAAAACGACCTGGAAGATTGTGCCAACTCGTTGTGGAAAAATAAGGATGTATCCGGAACCGGTTTTTTCAGGTACAAACAGTACAACGATGCCGGCGGAAAAGAACTGCTTTTAAAAGTTACACAAGCCTACCTTGCTTGTGTTGCCTCGGTTGACGACCAGATTGGCAAAGTGGTTGAAGCCATTGAAAATAGTGAATATGGCGATAATACACTTATTATTGTAACCAGCGACCATGGTTATCACATGGGTGAAAAAGAATATCTTTTTAAGTATTCGCTTTGGGAGGAAAGCGCCAGAATTCCTTTAGTAATTGCGGGGTTAAATACTGCTAAAGGTAAAGAGTGCAAGCAACCTGTTTCCTTAATTGATATGTACCCAACTATTGTCGATTTTTGTAATATGCCGGATAATCCGAACAAAGACGGAAATGGCAAAAAATTAGACGGTTTCAGTCTCAAACCATTGCTTGAAAATCCTGAATCAGGAGAATGGAAAGGAAACGACTTTGCAATAACAGCAGTTGCTTCAATCGAAAAACTGGAAATTAACGAGCCGGGTAAAATCGATCAGCAACACTATTCAATCCGAACAGAGAGATACAGATATATTCTTTGCCGAAATGGTGATGAAGAGTTGTATGATCATTATTACGATCCTTATGAGTGGTATAACCTGGACAATGATGCGCTTTATGAAAAAGTGAAAAAGAATATGAAGAGTAAAATACCTTATGAAGTTAAGAAATAGAAACAAAGCTTTGATTTGTTTTCAGCTTTCATTGCTGATTGCAACTTTTTTTGTGACTTCATCAAAAGTACAGGCTCAATGGCAACCGGGTCAGCAATACAATATTGAAGAGGAAACATATATAAGCAATGTGCTTTGGGAAACGGACAATGCCACATATGAATCGCGTATAAACGAGTACAGGGAGTACCATCATATTGTAGCATCCTTCAATAATAATTCATATATCGTTTATATCGACCACGACTGGCGGCCAAATATTATTAAGGTGTTTCCGGAAGGTAGTTCAGAAGAATATTTCCTTGATAATGAAGATTATCAGATATTAAATAATGATAGTCATCAGTTTTTTGCTTTAGGAGTTGACAAAGATGGATATATTCACATTTTTGGCGATTGCCCATGGGGAACTAGTTTTACCTATCCGCAAATTTTTTCCATTGGAATCACTTTGTGGCAATTTGATTTTAACCTGATTAATTCATGAATTTACGTAATGAGAAGTCAAAATGCAAAGAATAAAGGAAAGCGCAGAGTTGAGGCTCACAGAAATAGCCTTAGCTATTTTGAGAAACGAAAATCGAGCATTTTCTTTATTCAAAGTAGTTTGGCTTCGGAATAGAAATATTTGTGAATTAATCAGGTTAAACAACTTCCACTTAAAAACATACTTAATAGTGATTAAAAATTAGAAATAAAATGAAAAAATTGAGTTTAATATTAGTGATGTTTGGGATGTTCCTGTATGGAAAAAGTGATGCGCAGCAAATCACAACTAATTCCGATTCTGTAGCTGCTAAAATGCAGTGGTGGGACGAAGCCAAATTCGGAATGTTTATCCACTGGGGAGTCTATTCCGACTTGGGTGGAGTATGGGAAGGTGAACCAGTTGAAGGGTATTCCGAGCATATTTTCAGAAAAAAGAAATACCACTGGAAAGGTACAAAAATGAAGTGGCGGCGAATTTTAATCCAACAAAGTTTAATGCTGAGGAATGGGTGAAAATTTGCAAGGCAGCTGGCATGAAATACATGGTGATTACAGCGAAACACATTGATGGTAAAAGTCTGTTTCCTATAATTAACGGAGATAAACAGTTGGAGAGACAACTGTTTTGGTATTATCCACATAATCACGGTGCCGGACATTTGGCGTCGGCAGCCATACAAGATGGTAATGATAAACTTATTTGGTTTTTAGAAGAAGATAGGGTTGAACTATATAATATTGAACAAGACATTTCGGAAACAACAGATTTGTCATCTGCATTCCCTCAAAAAGCAAACGAGCTTAAGAAACAACTTATTAATTGGATAGAGAATACAAAACCTTCTGATAAGAATAAAAACTAATAAAAAAATATACTCGACATGAATTCAAAAATAGCATTAATTATTCTCCTTGGAGTACTATTCCTGGCTGCTTGCAATACACAGCCAGAAAACAATTCTATTGATTTTGTAAACCTGCCCGATAGCGGTGTAAAAGTGTTAGAAAACTTTAAAGGTATACCAGACCAACAAGGAGTTTTTCAAACAAAAATTTGCAATTTGCCGGAATACGAAAAGGCAATTTATTATAGTTGTGGCTGGTGGCCATCGGGATCGAATCGTGTGTATGGCGATGTATTTACGTCCGAAGAAATTCCAACCTTAAAAGAGGGCGGTTTATTTTTATTGGTAAAAATGAACAGCGAAAAATATTTGGCAGTATTGCCTCTGGCTTCGCCTTTGGCAGACTGCTGGTTGGATGCTGATAGTACAAACATTGTTATGAAACTTGGGCATCATGGGAAGGACACTGTGCATGGAGATGTTCCAGTTTTTGCTTGGGCATACGGACAGAATCCATATGAGGCATGTAATAAAGTATGGGATACAGCACTGAAAAGCGAGCATTTAACCGGAGTTACAAAAATGCGCGAAGAAAAAGTCTATCCTGAAATGTTTAATTATTTGGGATGGTGTTCGTGGGAGCAATTTCATAAAAACATTAATGAGGAAAACATGACCAAAGTGATTCAAGACATTGAGGTATCTGATATTCCGGTGCGTTATTTCTTGATGGACGATGGATTTTTTGACAACCAAAGTATTCTGTTAAAGCCAACTTTCCCAAATGGTTTAAAGGCATTAACAAAATTAAGAAAAGAAGATAAAATTAAATGGATGGGACTTTGGCATGCATTTTTGGGAGATAATGTTGGGATTAATGCTCCTGGCAATCTGGGTGAATTGACAAAGCAGATGTACACAACTGCAGGAAATAAATTAATGCCTCTTCCTGGTGATAAAAAAGCAGCCGATGCGTTGTTTGATTATATTCTTTCACTTTCTGAGAAAAGTGGATTTGATTTTGTAAAGGTCGATTTCCAGACTCATGCATTAACATACTATTCCGGTTCTGTACATGGGAGAGGACTTAATGGATTGCCCAAAAATAATGAGAATTCGGTTGGAAATCCAGTTAATGCAGCAATTACTTTAACCAATTCGCTTCAGCAAACTGCAGAAGCAAAAGGGCTTAGAATGCTCAATTGCAATTGGCATCAAACCATAAACTTACTCTATTCTGGAAATAGTGTGGTTGGTCGCTGTAGCGAAGATTATAAAGTAGGAAAATTACCTAAAGCAAAAGCGCATCTTTACCATTCTTACGCCGCTATTCCATGGCTGGGGCAAATTGCCTGGGGCGACCACGATATGTTCCACTCCAACGATAAATTTGCCGGCAGAATGATGGCAATTTCAAAAGCAATGTCGGGTGGTCCGGTTTATTTATCAGACGACCCAAACCATTTTAAAAACGAATACGTAACTCCATTATGTTATAACGATGGAAAACTTTTAAGACCTCTGGCTCCGGCTTGCCCACTACCTGAAGACCTTTTTATTGAGATGAAAGACAAAAATCTTTACAGGGCAATTGCTCCACTTTCCAATAAAGCAGCAGCTATTGTTGCTTACAATTTCGAAGACGATAGCATTAAAAGACAATTAACCATTTCTGCCACTGATTATAAAGCGGCATCGGCAATGATACAACCGTATCCTGGTGAATGGAAAATACCTGCTGAAGGAGTTTACTTGTATGATTGGTATGAACAGAAGGGACAATTACTAAACGAACCGTTTACAGCAGAAATGATAGGATTCGGCGATAAACTTTTAATAATGACCCCGGTGAAAAACGGATGGTCGGTAATTGGAAGACCAGATAAATATCTTTCGGCGACAAGTTACGAATTGATGGAAAGTACGGCTGAAAAGGTTACGATTAAAATGGAAGAAAACGGTGATTTAATTATTTGGAAGAAAGATAAAACGCCCGTTTCTGCAAATTTCAAATTCAGCTCTTTAGGAAATGGTCTGTGGCGTGGTCGTTTAGTGAAAGAAGACTCTAACAGGATTTATACAATTGCCTCAAAATAAAAAGGAATGGCAAGAATTATATTTATATATCTGCTAATCCTCTTTTCTAACATTGTGTTTGGACAAAAGAAGCGGGATGTAGCACCTACATTATTGGATATTGTCGGTTTACAGAAACATCCGCAAATGACAGGAAAAAGTTTTAAAGACATTCTTTTTTAGATAAATCAGGACAAATTGATGAAAAAAGAAATTACGCTTTAGCTGGTAAATAACGTCATGATTTAGGAAGAATTAGTAACAACAAAATTTCTACCAGCTACCCGGTTCGGGCAATAAGAACAGATAGATTTTTGTATGTAAGAAACTTTTTGCCTGAGAGATATCCTGTTGGAAATCCTAAATACGGTTATCCAAAAGTGGATGGCGGACCTACAAAATCTTACTTGCTTACATTAGAATCCCCTCACTCCGAAATCTTTAGCCTAAATTTCTGCGGTATGGAAAAATGGGCGTGCCTCATCTTTTAAAGTAATTTCTAAAATGGGAGGTGAGTGTAAAATTAAATATCCATCAATCGGTAAAATAAAACTGACAGAATCTTCAGGGAGAGATATTCCTTTCAACACAGAGGCTGCTGATATTATTAGTTTTGAAACGGAAAAAGGAAGCAGTTATATTCTAACTTTTTAAAGTTTAGTAGTAAATGGAAATAAAAATAATGGGTAAATACAAAATTAAGATTTACCCATTATTTTTATAAACCTCTCTGTTTTTTTACTTTTCAAAGTTTAAAACTCTGGAAAAATTTCACAAGTTTGTTGCGAGGAAGGAGGAACGACAACCGAAACAATCTCTTTCATATTTTTCAGGATTATTTTTATCTATCCGTCTAACAGTTGTAAACCTCTATCCAAATTTCAAAAGTCTAATCCATAAACGGTTTCAACCGTTTCAAATCAATATCACCTTTCTCAAAAATATTACTGTAATGAATAAATGTAGCTGAATCGCCCTGAAGCATTTTTTCAAAACAATTTCGTTCCATATCGGCATAAACACGTTCTGATTTTTTGTTGCGAATTCTCCAGCCATTTACACCTTTTGTACAAAAACCTATGGTTTCGCCTTTGTAGAAATTTTCAATTAGTGCTTTCCCTTCTTTACTATCCACCGGAATTGGGTATTCAGCATCAGCATCTTCCAACAGTGCTGTAAGCTTTGCATCTAAATCTTTTACAATTTCAGGATGTTGTTCCGAAAGGTCGTGTTCCTCACTGATATCCTCTTCTAAATTAAACAATGCATACCTACCTTCAGCGTCATTGTAATATCGAATGAGTTTATAATCTCCATCAATAATAGAAGAATACGGAGATGTTGCATGTGTATAATGAGGAAAATGAAAATATAGCGGACGGTTTTCCAGAGGCTTTTCATCTAAAAATACCAGTAATAGGTTTTTCCCGTCTTTGTGTTGTTCATTGTCAAGAGGTAAACCGGCAGCTGCCAGAATAGTGGGGTAAATATCTGTACCTATTATCCTGGTTTTATTTGATTGGTTTGGATTTATTTTGTTTTTCCACGAAGCGACAAAAGGAACCCGGATTCCACCTTCGTAAGAGAAACTTTTACCACCTCTCAAGGGATAATTTGAGGTAATACCATCCAGACTTAAACCACCATTGTCTGATGTAAAAAGAATCAAGGTATTTTCTAATAAGTTCAGTTCTTCCAGTTTATTCATTATTCTACCCACCGATTCATCCATGGCTTCAACCATGGTTGCATATTTTGCATTACTTTGGTCGTTTCCTTTTTTGTTTTCATAATTCGGAAGTAATTCTTTTTTTGGTATAATTGGACCATGAACCAGATAATGAGACAAATGCAATAGAAATGGTTTGTCCTTGTTTTTATCGATAAAATCAATCGAGTGGTTTGTCAATAATTCCGCAAGATAATCACCCTCATTAGCCTCCGGCATATTATAAAGAATCTTTAACGATTCTTTAGTAAGTACATGGTCGTAAAACCCACCATCCCTTTTTGTAGTTGTTCCAGCAACGAAATTATAACCTCTGTCTTGTGGCCTGTAACCTTCGAATTCGCCGTTATGCCATTTTCCAAGATAGGCAGTCTCGTATCCCGCATCACGTAATTTTTCTGCAAAAAGAACATTTTCTTTTCCTAAAGCATGGCGATGACGCGCTTCCAGATTTTGGTTACCGATACCGTATTGTTTGCTTTGGTCGTGTAAGACATCATCTTTCGTGGAATTTAGGGCACCATAAAATACAGTAGTGTATTTGTTTCTTGCAGGAGTTCGTCCGGTAACTATAGCTCCTCTGGATGGAGAACAAACCGGAGCAGCAGAATATGCTCGAGAAAATTGCATCCCTGAAGCAGCCAGTGCATCAATATTTGGAGTTTCATAGTAAGTACTGCCGGCATAACCTACATCTTTCCAGCCCAGGTCATCCATATAAATTAAGACAATATTTGGCTGTTTTGTAAGGTCTTGTTCATTCCCCTTGTTTGAGGCACATCCGACAAAAAGAAAAATTATAAATAAATAGGTGTATTGCATTTTATAGATTAATTTATGTTTGAAATTCATCAGAGTTAAAAGTGTAAATTGCTTTTTTTTGAATGACAATATTACCAAATTTAATTATTAAAAGGGAGAGGTTAAAGTCAGACATACTAAACCTAAATAATCTAAAAATAC
>Ga0307989_1001825_pt1 | contig 10753 bp, 12 predicted proteins | sample EllFjometagen185_FD_203164 | JGI IMG/M metagenome (GOLD analysis project Ga0307989, IMG submission 203164) | Marine microbial communities from Ellis Fjord, Antarctic Ocean - #185 | ecosystem: Environmental > Aquatic > Marine > Unclassified | place: Southern Ocean | collected 2014-10-08 | reverse complement strand
CGACTCGTTGTATCGCATTTAGTTGCAACTTATTATATTAGTACGATCATAACTATATCATACAACCAAAGTAAATACGAACATAATATTACTTAAACGCATATTCATTACAAATATCTGTAGAGCATGCTAAAATGTAATTATAAGAGGTGAAATAATGACTACTTTAGGAAGTAATATCAAGTCACTAAGAATACAATGGAAATACAATCAAAAAGAGTTAGCAAATATTATAGGTGTCTCTCAAACATCAGTAGCACATTATGAAGCTGGTACAAGAAATCCAACCATCGAAACACTTGTTCGATTATCACAAATGTTCGAAAAGTCGATTGATGAATTAGTAGGTCATCCTACTGTTATCAAAGTAGAGAGTGATGAGATAACTAAAACAACTGATTTAATTGACTCACTTGTCAAATGTCTTGTATTAAAAAAGGAAAGTGAATTCATAGAAACCTTCAATAATAGTATTCATTTAGTCTACGAAATTGAGAATATCATTGACAATATTCTTAAAGAGGTAATGTACAAGGTTGGTAGTCTTTGGGAACAAGGATATATAACCGAAGCGGATGAACATTACGCAACAAATGTTGTAAGAAAAGTTAACAATTACATCAGCATTAAGAATGCTACTGCAATTCATAATAAGAAAGCAATATCATTTTCAATAGCTTCAGAGCAACATACTTTGGGAATAGAAATGGTTAATACTTATCTAGATTCGGTCGGAATAGATTCTATCTACTTGGGAACCAATGTATCTATAAGAAGTATTGAAAAGATGATTACTGAACATAACCCTGGTTACATTTTTATATCTATTACAATGATTGATAATATGAATAGTTTAATTCATTTTATTGAATATATTAATGAGAAACATCAAGAGAAATTTATAATTGGGATTGGCGGACAAGGGATATTAGATAAAAATAATATAACAGAAATAGAAAATGTATATATATTAAGAGATATTAAAGAGTTAAAAGAGTTATTAAATAAATAATGAAAAAAAGGAGAATTATAAAATGAAAAAAGAAATTACATTTACAAGTTTAAGAAAGTTTAACATAATTATGGGATCAATTCATTTGTTCCAAGGAATAGCAATGATAGTATTGGGATTGTTACTAACAGATTTAGGGAATTTCAAACTAAGAATTTTTCAACACTATTTAGTATTTAAGGAAACAGCTCCAGGTGAAGGATATCTAGATTTTGCAAGAACAGAAATATTCACACTACCATTCTTTGTATTAGTAGCTGCTTTCTTATTAATTTCAGCTTTAGCACATGCATTGATATCTTTACCTAAAAAAATCAATACAATGTATAACAATGATTTAGCAAAAGGAATTAATAAATTGCGTTGGTTTGAATATGCTTTAAGTTCTTCAATAATGATCGTATTAATAGCATACTTATTTGGAGTATGGGACATAGCATCTTTAGTACTTATATTTGCTGTAAATGCATCAATGAATTTATTTGGTCTTGTTATGGAACAATTAAATTCAGATAAAACAAAAGAAAAAGTTAACTGGGGTCCATTTATCTGGGGTTCAGTTGCTGGATTAGCACCTTGGATCGCTATCATATTATATATGAGTGGGGCATCTGCAGAAGTAACAGCACAAACTCCTTGGTTCGTATGGGCAATCGTTGGAACATACTTTGTAGCATTTAACACTTTCCCAATCAATATGACATTACAATATCTAAAAAAAGGTAAATTTGCTAATTATTTATATGGCGAAAGAGGATATATTATACTTAGTTTAGTAGCAAAAACAGTACTAGCATGGTTAGTTCTATTTGGAGCTTTACAACCTAGTTAAAAACCTCAAAGATAGTTATAATTCAAAGCTTACAATATATAGAAAACTGAAGGTGATACTATGCAATTCATAAACGGAAAGGATCTATATAATATGTTCAACTACGGAACATATTATATAATCCAAGAACGCTCATATTTAAACGACATAAATGTATTCCCTGTAGCAGATGGAGATACTGGAAATAACTTACTTCACACACTAAGAACAATATCCTTAGAATCTAAGATGACAGATTCATTTAAAGATACTTTAGAATCAATAAGTGAAGCAGCCTTAATTGGTGCTAGAGGGAATAGTGGAGTAATCTTTGCACAGTTTGTAAATGGTTTACAAAAATCAAATGGTTTTGGTAAAAAAATAACTTTAGAAGAATTTTCAAAATTAGTTGAACAAAGTGTAGGACATACTTATTCCTCTTTAAGTAACCCTGTTGAGGGTACCATGATAACAATTATGAAAGAGTGGTCTATTAAATTGAACCAATTATTACTGGAAGAAGGAACCATCAAACAAAAGTTCACAGATAGTTACATTCATATTAACTCTTTCCTATCAAACACTAAAAAAATGTTGGATGTGTTAAGAGAAAACGATGTAGTTGATAGCGGAGCATTAGGGTTCACACTTTTTGTTAAAGGAATAGTAAGTTATTACAATAATGATGATATCGATGTAATAAATTATGAAAATATAGAGATTGAAGATCAACATGAATTTAATGGTGAAATAACTTATAGATATTGCACTGAAGGACTTGTTAAATCTAGTGATTATGATGAACTAACTCTTCGTAAAGATTTAGAAAAAGATGGTGATTCGTTAATCATTGCTCAAGGTAAATCAAGATTTAGAGTACATATCCATACAAACAAACCACAAAATGTATTTCAAACACTTAAAAAATATGGAATGATTGAAACTCAAAAGATTGATGATATGAAACTGGATATCAATCTAAAAAACAGTCACAATAAAAGAGTACTTGTAACTGATAGTATTGCAGATATAAATCAAGAACTATTAGATGAAAACAATGTTGTAGTGATTCCAACTAATATTTCAATAGACAATGTACCTTATCTTGATAAGTTATCAATCACAAATGAAACATTATTTAATTCACTATCTAGTTACAATGAATACCCAAAAACATCAACACCATCAATAAAATATATAAATGATCTATTCTCAAGACTATTATTAAAACATGATGAGATTATTGTAGTAACAGTTTCAAAAAAACTAAGCGCTACACATAATGTTATTTTAAACGAAGCAAATAAACTACAAGCAAAAGGAAAGAGAATATTTGTAGTTGATAGCTATAGCAATAGTGCAACAGAAGGTTTGTTAGTTAAAGAAGCAATAAGGCTAATAAATGAAAATTTTGAGACTCAAGATATTATAAAAGAACTCGAAGTGCAACGAGAAAAAACTGAAATCCTTGTATGTTTAGAAACATTTAAATACGCAACAATGAGTGGAAGATTACCAAAAGCAGTAGGTAATATTGGAATGTTCTTTGGAATCAGACCAATCATGACCTTAAAACAAGGTAAGGGTTCAGCATTTGGAATGGCTCTCAGTCAAAAAGGTATCACTAAAAAAATTACAAAGTATGTTGAAAAAGATCTTCAAAACTCAGGTATAAAAGAATATTCAATTGTTCATTGCCTAAATGAAAAACTCGCAGAAGAATATAGAATACTATTCACAGAAATAATTGGAAAAGCACCAAGTTACATCACAGAAATTTCTTCTGCTACTGCCATCCATAGTGGTGTTGGAAGTGTGGCAATAGGATATATTAAAAATTAGAAAGAAGGGGTAACATGTTATTAGCTTTGTATATCACATTAGGATATTTTTCATTATTCTTCATAGTAGGAACTATAATAAAAAACAATAGTATTGTTGATATTGGATGGGGATTTGGTTTTGTTTTAACATCATGGATATTATTTTTCATTAATGGGACATATTCATTAAATCAAATCATAATAAATATCATGATATCGTTATGGGGATTACGTCTCTTTTATCATATCTTGAAAAGAAATATTTTCGACTCAGAAGATTTTAGATATGCTAATTGGAGAAAAGCATGGGGTAAATGGGTTATTCCAAGAGCCTTCTTACAAGTTTTTATGCTTCAAGGAATTTTTCAGTTTATGATTGGAAGTACTAGTTTCTATTTAAATTCAAATGAATCTACTTTCAGCTATATAAGTATAATTGGTATTATTCTTTGGATTATTGGATATTACTACGAAGTGTTTGGAGATCGTCAATTAAAACAACATATTAAGAACTCTAAACAAAAAGGGAAATTACTTTCTACAGGTTTATGGAAACAAACAAGACACCCAAATTACTTTGGAGAAGCGTTAATGTGGTGGGGTATATATTTATATGCAGTACTCAATGGAGTACCGGTATATTACATATTTAGTCCATTAACTATAACTCTTGTTCTTTACTTCATCAGCACCCCTATTCTCGAGGAAAAGATGAAAGGATATTCAGAATGGGATGAATATGCTGAAAAGACTTCAATGTTTCTACCATTCAAATTAAAAAAATAAAGGAGAAAATAAAATGACATATTTAAAAATGTATGTAATTGCATTCGTTATATTCTTAGCAATTGATGCTATTTGGTTAGGATTAGTTGCACCAAAGTTCTATAAATCACAAATCGGACATTTAATGAGTGATAAACCTAATTTCATTGCAGCATTAGTGTTCTACCTTATCTTCATTGTTGGGGTTGTATACTTTGTTATTAATCCTGCAGTTGAAGCTCAAAGTATGAGTAAATTACTTGTAGCTGGAGCGTTGTTTGGATTTATGACATATGCAACATACGATTTAACAAATCTAGCAACTTTAAAGGATTGGCCTATCAAAGTAACAATAGTTGATTTGATTTGGGGGACTTCACTTAGTACATTAATAGGATTATTCTCATATTGGATTTACAACGCAATTTCATAACACAATCAATAAACAAAAAAACACCTAACTGTAACTTTCTATATTAGGTGTTTTACTATATTATAATATAATTATTGCAGGTGATAAAATGAATAGACAAAGGATATCGACACTATCAAAACAATCAACTAGTCATGTCACATATATTATGTCGTCATCTTTTAGAGTGCTTGATAACCATAGTTTATACTACGCTAAAACCGAGTATGAAACATGTGATATCATTATTTTAAGAATACATGAAAATAAAAGACAAAATGAATATTTTGAATCATTCATAATCGACTTAACTGATAAATTGAAACAGTTTGGAAATGTTTCAATTGTAAATGGCATAAAAGATATTAAATTTTCAAATGATATTGTGATTGATAAAGGGTATTTAAAAGAAAAAAGAGAAATCGAAAACTATATTAAATTAAATAGTAGCTATTCAGTCACGGTTATCGAAAGTAATGTGTTGGTACCTGTAGAGGTGGTTTCTAATAAAGAGGAATACTCTGCAAGAACTATTCGACCAAAAATACATAAACATTTATATAACTTCATCGATCCTGTTTTAGAAGAGTATAACATTTCTTCATTTGAAAGAAACGCTATACAACATGTAAAACATTTTATTGATGAAAAACTAATACATTATGATTTAAAAAATCATCCTGAATATGAATATACATCTAATATTTCTGTATATCTAAAATATGGAATCATTTCACCAGTTAGAATATTGATTTTGTTAGATGATTGTAAACTCAACAATAAGGAATCATTTATTGAAGAATTGATTATTCGAAGAGAATTATCATATAACTTCATATATTTTAATAAAGTGTATTATGACTTTAACTACATAACTTATGAATGGGCATATCAATCAATGAATGTACATAAGTTTGATGAAAGAGAATATATATATGAAATAGATGATTATGTGAATTTTAAAACACATGATAAATACTTTAATACAGCAATGAAAGAAATGGTTTTGCTCGGGAAAATGCATGGGTATATGAGAATGTATTGGTGTAAAAAAATAATTGAGTGGAGTAGAACATATAAAGAAGCTTATAACATTTGTATTTATCTAAATAACTTGTATTTCCTAGATGGAAATACACCAAATGGATACAATGGCGTAGCTTGGTGTTTTGGTAAACACGATAGAGCTTGGGGACAACGTTCAATCTTTGGTAAACTTAGATATATGAATGAAAATGGATTAAAAAGAAAATTTGATATCGAAGGATACATAGATAAAATAGAAAAGGAAGTGAAAAATGATGGATCATCCAAAACCTATAATATTGATTAGTGCCTGTCTTGAACATAGTCCAGCTAGGTATGATGGAACTACTATAAGTGATCAAGTAGTGAGAGATATGAAAGAACACGTACAATTCATTCCTGTTTGCCCAGAAATGGCAATTGGTATGTCTGCACCAAGAGATGCTGTAAGATTAACTCAACAAAAAGGTGGAGACTTAAAGCTAGTGACTTCAATTAAAGGGCTGGATTTCACAGATAAAATGTTATCTTTTACTCGAAAGTACATAGATAAAACATTTAAAAAATCATATGATGGATTTATATTAAAAGCTAAATCACCAACCTGTGGCACTGATAAAATTAAAGTCTACCAAGGAACTGGTAAAAGTCAACTTTTTGGGACAGTTCCAAATGGTATGTTTGCCGATGAAATAGTTAATCGTTATGAGAACTATCCAATAGAGTCTGAAAGAAGATTGTCTAACTTCAATATACGAGAGCATTTCTATATAAGAGTATTCACTACCGCTAGGTACAAAGAAATTAGGAACACTCCTGTAAAGAATCTTGTTCAGTTTCATACAGAACATAAATACTTGTTTATGACATATAATCAAACAATAATGAAGAACATGGGTAATATTGTTGCGAATCATAATCATTTACCAGTTGAACAAGTATATGATTTGTATTATCAATTATTAGTGTTGTTATTTAATAATCCAGCAACAAAACAAAAAAGGATAAATGTGCTTACACACATTTACGGTTATTTTAAAGATCAAATTACAAATGATGAAAAAGCATACTATTTTGAAACACAAAATGATTACCTACAAAACCATATTCCTTACTCAAACCCTCTAAGAATACTAAAAGGATTCTCTGTTCGATTTAATCAAAGTTATTTAATTGATCAAATTATTTTCGAACCATACCCAAAAAAATTACTTACACAATTAGATAGTGGTAAAAAGATATAGGAGGAGATTATGAAAATGATTATATTAAAAGTTATTGTAGTACTGATTTTTATATTTATGATTTATATGAATTACTTAGCCAATTCTAAACCACTTGGCGGTATTTCTACTGGTGAAATATCAGATAAGTATAATACATTATTTACACCCTCGGGATTTGCTTTTTCTATATGGGGAATTATCTATTTACTTGTCTTAGCGTTTGTAGTTGTTTTTGTCACAGCACAGGAAGGAACTTTACCACACATGAATCTTCTAGGAATACTATTCATTATTAGCTGTGCACTAAACATAGTGTGGCTTTTATGTTGGCATTTTGACAAAATATTACTAAGTACGGTTATTATGATTCTATTTTTAGTCACATTATTAAGTATCTTACAGTTCACATCACCTGAAGGTATTACTTTTGCAACATTCAGTGTTTACGCAGGATGGATAAGCGTTGCGTTAATAGCAAACATTTCAATTCTACTATTTAAATATGATGTCGGTCTATTTATGAACCATGAATCCCTATGGCTCTACATTATACTAGGTATCAGCCTATTAATAAGCGGATATATGGTAGTCATTGAAAAGAACTACTATTATGGAGTTGTATTTATTTGGGCATACTTTGGAATTGCAATGAAATATGTGAATTAAAAAAGCCTCGAATAAATTTCGGGGCTTTATTGTATCTTCTATTTAGTTAGTTAAAACTTATATTGTTGTAAATTCCATATCTAGTTGTATTGCATTTAGTTGTTAACTTTACTGTTCTCATAGCATAAAAAACAACATTTTAGAGACTGCTCTTTTGTTATATATTTGGAATCACAATTTTTCAATAATATAGCTAGACAAATTTCTTAATCAAAAATCCACATAACGGACCCAAAACAAGTGCCATAATCATCATTGGAAAGAAATCTTTAGAATTTGTTGCTGATACTGCTAAAGCCAAAGGTGTCATTAATAACAATGAGATAAGCATCCCATTTACAATGCTGTTTACCAATATTTTTGTTTTGTAGATAATAACTGATGCTACGATCCAAAATGCAAATATCGACAACATATTGAATACTGGTGCTTCAGCAAGAAGAAGAGGAATTATATCTATTGCTCCTAGAACTAATCCTATAACTACAATAATTAGTATTTTTTTCATATTGTTCTCCTTTCATATTAAGATCTACTATTTCTATTTTCTATATATATTTGTTCTCAAAATTAATTTAGATTATCCCTCATTTTAAGTAACGTGTTTGCAGTAACAGTATAATCATTTTCATCAGTATTTCTTTTCATTTTAGAATCCATTTTTTGCAATGAAAGCATAATACTTAGTTTGACAGCTAACCCTTCTTGTGTTAACACAATTTCCTTGTCCCTATTATTGACAAACATGATCGAAATAAGTTTTTTGTTTAATAGCTTTGTAAGATTTCGACTAATATTTGATTTATCTACTCCAATACTTTCAATTAAATAACTTTGCCTAACAGGTACCCCATTAAACTCATAAAGTTTCATTAATATTTGCAACTGTCCGACGCCTATACCAAAATTCTTGAATTCAAACTCAATCTCTCTTTTAAGGACTTTGTAGAAATCAAAAACAACATCACCTATGAACTTGCTATCCATAATATCAACTCCAATCTAAATGATTGTATCATACTTTAGTTGCGTACGCAACTAAAGTATGATTTTTCTCTGTTGTCATGTTTTATTATTGCTTATTCAAATAAAAAAAGCGCATTAAGCGCTTCGTTATATTGTACATGTCATAAGTTACAACTATTTGTGATACGGCTCGTTGTATCGCATTTAGTTGCAACTTATTATGAATGAATTATCAATTGGTATCGGTTATAATCGGTACGAGTATACTCCCAAAAATTCACTTGCGTACGAGCGGGCACTGGTGGTGGTGCCTATCCTAAATATCATTTAAATAATCTACTCTTTGATAGATAACTCTTACAATTTCTATTTGATTTAAATTAAGGTTCACTAAATAAATTACTATAAAGTTATCTACAAAGCACTTTCTAAGATCATTTCTATCTAAATTAATGCTATCAACAACTGGATAAGCATACGGGAAACTTATTAATGACTCAAATTTTACTTCAAATCTATTAATTAAGTTTATTGCACTATTTGTATTTCTTAGTTCTTTTGATATATAAGAAAATATATTATCTAAATCCTCTTGTGCGCTATTTGAAAGTAAATATCTATTTGCCATATTTTGCTTTCATCTCTTGGATGAACATAGGTCCATCTGTAAGTTCTCCAGATTGTTTCATTTCTCGTATAGATTCATTAATTAGTTCAATAGTTTGGTTACGAGCAAACTCTCGCTCATAAACTTCCATGCTCATCATTACCATTGAACCATATCCATTTTTAGTAACAAAAACAGGCTCATTACTTTCATTTACATACTTTGATATACTAGCTGTATTCTTCAATTCTCTAATTGGTATAATTCTAGGCATATTAACACTCCTTATTTACTTTATACCATAATTATACCATAATATAGACACAACTTAAATATAAAAGAAAACATATTTTAACTTGTATGTTTTCTTTTATGTTTCTTGTTTGATTATGATAAATTTCCTAAAACCCTTTTTGTAACAATGAGTTGTATTACTTCTATTATACATTTTTTGAATCGTCTTTATCTATTTTAATCAAAGGGAGAACCCTTTTTTTATCTACCTTGTAAATTAATATATCCAATAATGTAGTTGTAAATAGAAAATGAAATAGAAAGATACCGAAAGATATCAATTTACCATTAGAATTCTCTACCAGATTAAATGTAGAAATTGTTTCATCAGTGTCCTTGTATAACTTATAATTCTCTGTTTGATATATGAGAACACCTGTTTTAGTATCAACAATATCTATGTGAAATATTTCAATCGATTGGCAATTGTTTTCAATAAAAACTTCTCTTACTTGATCAAATGAAAAATCGCTTTCTTCTACACTTCTAACGTATCCAAATGCTTCGTTATCACACATAAATATTCCAGTATAATCAAAATCGTTATCAAATGTAATAAACTTTAATCGATATACTACTTCTAGTTTGCTTCCACTAAACCAAAATGTTTCAGTAATACCTACTGAAGTATCAACTTTAAAAGTATCAGTCTCTTCATATATATAGTCCACATTGTCGAATTGGCTTGTACTCTCTTCCTCATCTACAAAGATTGATACATAAATAAATAGTGTTATTGCAAATAATATAATTGATACCATTACATGTATAAAAATTCTTTCAAAGATCTTTTTAACATCTTTAGATAAGAAATAACTAAAAATCTGATGATAAGGAATAAAAACTACTAAAATCATTAGAGTGAATAAACCAATTACTATTAATGGATTAATATTGTCACTCAACATAAGTTCTACTATAATTGATCTACTCTCTATATTTTCTTGTAGAAGTAATAAATCAAAATCCATATCATTCATAATTACATATTCAATATTTCTATAGTTATTAGTGTAGTAGAAAGTCAATTCATCCAGTATAATAGTTTCTTTTGATACCACTAGTTTTATATTCGTATCGATAACTTGATTTAAGTTAAAAAGAAGATAATCTCCTTCAATTAGTCCATTATCTATTGAGTATAT
>Ga0307989_1001823_pt1 | contig 10767 bp, 13 predicted proteins | sample EllFjometagen185_FD_203164 | JGI IMG/M metagenome (GOLD analysis project Ga0307989, IMG submission 203164) | Marine microbial communities from Ellis Fjord, Antarctic Ocean - #185 | ecosystem: Environmental > Aquatic > Marine > Unclassified | place: Southern Ocean | collected 2014-10-08 | reverse complement strand
ACAAAGAAACCCTGAAGCTGTTCTGCAAACTCCAGTCAGATCAGTTTGGTATCGTATCAAACTCCATCTCCTGTATTACAAAATTCCTCATAGTATATCCTCTTAGTATATCCTAATTAGTTCCCCTGTGTGCACAGGTCTGAATCAAATAGTAATATTTCACATAAATCAAGCAAGAACTCTTGACATATACATAAACCAGTAGTATACATTAATTAGTACTGGTTTCCAAACAGTACCAGGAGAGAATATGAATCTACAAGTACAGTTTAAAAAAGGGGCTTTGGAGTTATGTGTCCTTAATCTGACTATTGAGAAAGATTATTATGGTTATGAACTGGTAAATAGAATAAGTGATTTCCTCGATATTGCAGAAGGAACTGTTTACCCCATCTTAAGACGTCTTTCTAAAGAGGGTTTTTTTGAAACCTATTTGCAGGAGTCAAACGAAGGTCCTCCACGCAAATACTACCATATAACCTCGTTGGGAAAAGAGCGGGCGACTCTATTAAAACAAGAGTGGGTAGTTTTTAGTAACAGCATAGATGACCTGCTCAAAGGAGAAGATAATGAGTGAACAGAAATTTTTACAATCACTAAAAGAGATGCTGCATGGAATCTCTAAAATTGATAAAGAGGATATTCTTGATGATTACCGGGAACATTTTCTGGCTGGTCGTGAAGCAGGAAAGAGTGATGAAGAGATTATTGAATCACTGGGTGAACTTCCTGAACTGGTAAAAGCAATCCGAGCCGAATATTTTGCTATGGAAGCAATAAAAAAAGGGTCACCGGGAAGAGTTTTCCGGGCTGTATTTGCTGCCGCAGGATTAAGTTTTTTCAATTTGATTTTTATTCTGAGTCCTTTTTTAGGGATTTGTGCACTCTTATTAGGTTTGTGGTCAGGTGTATTTGGTATGGTAGTTTCAGGAACAGCTACTATGCTTGCTATTATTGCAAGACCTATATTGGAGTCAATCGTACCTATCATTTATTCAAATTTCAGCGGATTCTTCTGGAATTTTAACTTTTTTATTGCTGCTGTTTTTGTTGCTGCTGTTGGCGGAATATGGGGATTTGGGATGGTCTATCTATCTAAATTATTTTTCAAAGGTACCGCAAAGTATGTTCGCCTGAATGTACAGATCATCACCGAGACTGGAGGTGCTCATTATGAATAAGCTACTTAAATTTCTCATATACACAGCTGTAGTTTCATTGATTCTATTAGGACTCATGATCGTAATTTTCAATATCCCAAAACGATTTAAGAATGAAATCGGTAATCAATCAGTGATTGAAAAAGTCGATTTGACATACCATGAAATTAATCTACCAGTGGATACCGTGTGAGCCTAAAAAAGATTCGAAAAAATACCAAGTATTATGGGGATATCCATATACTATCTGTCTTCTGCATAATATATCCCCAGGCAAGGGCGAGAGGAAAAAGAACAGCAATAAAAATCCTTTGATCTCCGGTATAGGCTACCGATCCATGAAGTACGGTAAAAACAACGGCAATCAGAATATTTTAAAGCAGTTTTCCATATATTGTTTCCAGCTTGCGAAGAAACAGTCCACGAAAAAGAATTTCCTCAAATGCAGCATTAGCAAAAGCAAAAATGAAAGGTATCATACCCCAGGGAATCCAGGAACAATTCTGGCTATACTTAATTCTGAGCCTTAAACAGAGTCATGGTTTTTGCAGTGGAGCAAAAATGCGCCCCACATTACGCACTGCAGCTCATTTAAGTCGCTTTGATCAAGTAACAATTTGACTTTTTTCCTATTGTGTATTACTATATGTAATACGGAGTAAATAAGTGACTACAGTAAGATTAAATGATGATATAGATAATAAATTGGTTCTGCTAAAAGATGTAGAGAAAACTACTAAAACAGAGATAATAAAGCGGGCAATCGTAGAATATTATGAGCATCACATACAAGAGAAAACCCCATATGAATTAGGTGAGAATCTATTTGGTCGTGCAGGAAGTGAAAAAGATCTATCTCAAAATTACAAAATGAAATTAAAGGGCAAGCTTAATGAAAAACACGCTCATTGATGCAGGTCCAATCATAGCTTTATTTAATAAGAATGATAAATATCATGAAAAAATAAAAGATTTCCTTAAGGATTATAAAGGATTATTGTTAAGTACATGGCCGGTAGTTACGGAAGTATCTCATATGCTTGATTTCAATGTACAAACACAAATTGACTTTCTAACATGGGTCAATTTAGGTGGAATTATTATAGAAAATATTGATCATGAAGATATTGCAAGAATAATTGAATTATCAAAAAAATATTCCGATGTCCCAATGGATTTGGCAGATGCTTCTTTAGTAGTTTTATCAGAAAAAAAGAATATAAAGGAAATAATAACAATTGATTCAGATTATTATATTTACCGAACAATAAAAAAGGAAATGATAGAGAATATATTCAATTATGGGAAATGAGATATTTATAGACTTCTATAGTACTTAAACTCCGTTACTACCTGAAACCCAACCTGTGTATAAAGTTTTAATGCATTTTCATTATCCGTTTGAACCTCCAGCACGATATCATGCGTATCTCTTTCTTTTAGACAAACAGTTACAATATTCTGCAAAGCTTGTTTGCCTATACCACGCCCCTGATACTCTTTAGCTACACAAAATCCATAAATATATTTTCGCTCTTCCTCAGTATAGATTCCTATCATTCCGACAAGAAGGCCATCATAAAAAATACTAAAAACTTTCCTGCGGTTACTTTTAAAAATCTCATCAATTATTTGAGCTGCTTCATCTTCATCTCTATTTTCATTAAATGCATTTTTATTGATCTGAACCAGCTTGCTCTTATCCTGCTCGTGTGCTTCCTGAATAGTAACTTTTCCGGAACCATTGTTTCCAGACTGCTCATCCCCGTTATATTTCATCAAAAACTCTGAGTATTCATACACTGCTTTGGTTTTGAGAATTGTTGATATTCCCTCTTTTGAGTTCCGATCGCAGACAAAGAGAATGGAGTTTGTTTCCCGCCTTTTTAATTCAGCTTTAACTTCCTGTAATAGTTTCCTAAAAAGACCTTTTTGGCGGTGAGCAGGCAGGGTAAAAGCCAACAACTCTGCTTCTGTCTTGTTTGGCACAAAAAGAGTTACAGCACTTATCAGTTGGCTTTCATCATATAAGAGAAAGGTATTAATATCAGTTTCACTCTTAAAATCCTCACATTCATCAAACACATAGTGGGTTTTATCATAGTCGTTACAAATGCCGACAAGTATAGTTATTTCATCTATCTGCTTTTTGGATAATGACACGGGCATTAACATTGTATAATTCATAAGATATTCCCTTTTTTAAATAGTGAGAATGAATTCTTCCTCAATATATCAATAGAATTCCGGACACAGCCTTCTCCGTATTAATCCAGGTTTCTACCTCCAACACACCGCTATTTGTGATGGTTTTTACTGCATGTGTATTGTCAATATTGTCTTCTATTCTCCCCAAAGCCAATCCATTTCATCCTGAGTAAGTTGAATTTCCAAAGCAGGCATAATAGTCGCTGTCTCATGGATTGCGCGAGGACCAACCAGAGCGAAAGAAGGGAAGGGTTGGTTTAAAACATAAGCAGCAGCAATATTAAGTGGACTGCAGTTTTTCTGTTTTGCCATCTGGTATGCCCGTTCCCGTCTGGCTCTGTTATCTTCAGCGTCCCAGCAGGCAAAATTAGCTGCTCCCAGTTTCATACGCTCCTGTTCCGGCAGGAAATAGCCCCTAGCCTGGGATGACCATGAAAAATGGGTGATTTCATTTTCCTGAATCCAGTTTCTCGATTCTTTATCTGAAACGTGCACGCAACCATCCCAGACGGGTTTCACCATCCGGGCCAGTGAAAGGTTATTGTTGAGAATGCTCATTTCTTGTTTTTTGTTGGAGACAGCATAGGTCTTTGCTTCCCGGAACCTTTCCAGACTCCAGTTTGAACCTCCGAAAACTCCCTTAATTTTGCCCTGGTTGACTAGATCGTTCAGAACGTCGATAAATTCTCCAACAGGAATCGCCGGATTATCACGATGCATTATATAAATATCTGCATAATCTAATTGTAATCTTTCCAGTGATTCGTTGAAATCTTCAATAAGAAGATCAGGAGTGCAGCGCGGCGTATGAGCTCCTTTGACAGTTACTACCACATCCTCCCTGATTCCCCGGTTTTTTATCCAGCTGCCCAGATGTTTTTCCATAATTCCGCCGCCGTATACCCAGGAAGTATCAAAGGCATTTCCACCGCGTTCAAACCAGTCGTCCCAGATTGCTGCACCGTGACTGAATGTTTCCTGATTATCACAGCCCATTATGAATTTGCTCACTTTTTTGGCCAGTCCAGGAACTGATCCGTACAACATAGGAGCATCTACCCTGGGGGTTAGTTTTCCGCGGGCGGGTATATTTGCTTCCGGAGTTTCGTCAGGATACACAAGACCACAGGAAGCTCTCCAGGCATCTAAAGCCGCGAGGTTGCCCAGTGAGTCTGCAGGTGACATGGCCGGATAAATGGCTTCTTTTTTGTTTTCAGCGATCGCTTTAGCCATCAATTCGGCCTCATAAGCGAATGAGGTTTTGTCAGCCTGGACAACAATTTCTTCTGTTTTTTCTGCTTTGCTGATACTAATTTTTCCTGTGACAGCATTCTCTCGGTCAGCAACCCAAGGGTCGCTGACAGTGATCTTACCCTCTGATCCATATATATTAAGAGAATTATCCAGCGGAGCTCTGATAGCAGTGGCGACCTGGGCGATGATTCCATTTTCGAACCTCATTACCGCTGCAGCCCATTCATCCACTCCTGTGGTTCCCAATTTGCCGTCGCCGCTTACATCAACCGGATTCTCAAAGGGTTTGTCCTGAGCGATTCCCGCCACCAGCCTTGCCATGGAAACAGGATAACAACCAACATCCAGGATTCCACCTCCACCCAGTTTTTTATCAAATAATCTCCCTGAAGGATCGATAGTATCTCCGCCGCCGAAACCGAAAGCAACCTGGATCATCCTGATTTCACCGATGATATCGCTTTTGATCAGTTCGATGAGTTTAAGTGTCTGGGGATGACAGCGGTACATGAATGCTTCCATCAGCAGGACATTATTTTCTCTTGCTGCTTCAATAGCAGCCATTGCCTGACCATGATTTAAGGCCAGCGGTTTTTCACAGAGCACATGTTTTCCAGATTCCAGTGCCTTGATTGTCCAGCCGGCATGGAACGGATGGGGAGTTGAGATATAAACAGCCTGAATATCGGGATCTGCCAGGAGTTCTTCATATGAACCATAACTCGTTTCAATCCCGAATTCATCTGCAAAACTTTTTGCTTTTTCCTGTGTACGTGATCCTGCCGCCAGAATCAATCCTGTTGAAGTCTGACTGATTCCAAATGCAAACGCCCGCGCGATCGCTCCTGTTCCGATCAGTCCCCATTTCAGTTGTTCCATAGCTTTCCTCCATTTAATTGCTTTTAATAGTAAACCAGGTTTCAGCAGAAAGCCATTGTTGTTTGGGGTTATTACATGTCATATTTGGTATTATGAAACAGCAGGAATTCGAATCTGATGCAGTATACCGGACAATAAATTTTGGTGATACTGAAAGCCATTGGGCATTTGGCCAATGCTCCAAAGTTGAGGAGCAAAGTTCATATTTTAACAGGACCGTTACCGATATGGTTCTTGTATATGTGCTTGAAGGAAGTGGCCGGTTCTGAGACGGCAATGGTCTGGAACATTCAGTTGATCGGTACAAAACTGCGCACCATGCAGGATGAAGAGGAACAGTCTCTTGCTGTACAATTTCACGAACTTCTGACAAGTATCAAGGCTCTGGTTCACAGCAGGAGTATCCCTGACACCGAATCTGTACTAATTCGTCAGGCCTGCCGCTTTCTGACAGAGACTGCAGCGGAAAATTGCTCCTTGCCTGATCTTGCAAAATCATTGGGTGTGGGATATGAACGTTTTAGGAAAATTTTCAACAGGCATACAGGTCAGGCTCCCGGCAATTACCGGATTCAACGGCGGATAGATAAAGCAAGAGAGTTGTTGATTCGTAATAAACTGAACAGCAAGGAGATAGCCCATCAATTAGGGTATGCTGATCAGTTTGTTTTCAGCAAACAGTTTAAACAGTTTGTTGGTGAAGCTCCTGAGGAATTCAGGAGAAGGATGGCAAAGTAGATTGATCGGTATTAATCCGGGAAACCAAGCTTTTCTTCTCTCCAACGGGTCTGTCTGTATTCTCTAGGGGAAAGACTGGTCTCCTTTCTGAATTGACGGCTGAAATAATTTATATCCTTAAAGCCAAGATTAAGGTCTACATCTGTAATAGATTGTGTCGTACTCGCAAGGAGCCATCGGGCTTCGACTGACCTCTTTTCAAGTCCTTTTTTTAGATAGTGAGAATGAATTCTCCCTCAATCCTTTTTATGGCTCCACCGCCAAAAACAACTCTTTCAGTTCCTTCGCTGTCCTGAGTTTTCTGCAGTTTCACCACATTAAATCTCTCTAAAGAACTGTTTTGTTCTATAACGATGGTATCTTTATTCCACAACATATTTTTCAGTAAATAGTAGCCAAATGCGGAATTGCCTGAACCTGTCGCCGGATCTTCCAAATACCCAAAAGTTGCAGCAAAAACTCTTACCCTAAAGTCATTATCCGATCTGGCAGTATTTCCGGTAAATACCAACACAATATCCAAAGAATTCTGAACACAGAACTCATTCAAATCATCAATATCAGGGGTAGTTTCCAGTGCGGCATCTAACGAGGTTATAGGAACAATCAGTGTTGTTAATCCGGCATTAATAACTTGAACGGGAAGTTCTGTATCAATAATTTCAGGATTAATATTCAGACCGTCAGCTATTTCCCTCTTTCCAGGGGTTTGCAATATATACTTAGGAGAAGGAGCTGTTATAAATACAGAATTCTCCGCATTAATTCGGTTTTCTACTTCTAATACACCGCTATTTGTAATGATTTCTACTTTATGCGTATTTATCAGTTTTTTATCACTCTTAAATAGTTCATTCATGATCGCAATGGTTGCATGTCCGCAAAAACTCACTTCACAGTTAGCTGAATAAAATTTTATAGCATAACGTCCATCCTCAGTTCGGCAGATAAAACCCACCTCACTAACAAATCCCTTTAATTGTTCGGCGATTTTCTGCATTTCATCACATGTAATATCATTAAAAGATTTCAACCAAATTGATCCGGCAGGATTTCCTTCGGACAACCCCGCTGCAAAAGCATCAATTTTTTTGAATTTAAATTTCTTTACCTTCATCTTCTTCCTTCGTATATGCTGATCAAGCTGAACGGTAAACCGTTCAGTCAACAACCTTTGGTTGTTCACTCAGCCTGTTTTATGGTAATCGGCTGCCCCGCTATTCCGGCATAAAAAACTATTATTACCGCTGGTTCTGTTCCTTCATTTATTCCATAGTGCCAGGTATTAACAACTTCAATAAGGGCTTCTCCTGCTTTCAAGTGTAAAACAGCATTATCCTCTGTTATTACGGTCAACTCACCGCTTAATAAAACCCCTGCATTTATAACCGGATGCGTATGAAGCGGCAATTTTACATTGGGAGGAATAGTTATCCTTAATATTGTAATTTCCGGAGTACCATCGGGATATTCCGGCAGGGCTCCCCAGTTCCAGCTCAGGCTTGATTTCGCTAACTCTTCAACTATGGTAGTTTCCGGCTCCTCAGCGAAAATATACCCTGATACCAATAATACAATTGCTACTATAAAAAATAGTTTTTTCATCAATTTACATCCTTCTATTAAATAATTAGTGCTATTTTACTGAACCATCTCAAGCAGATCCCACCTATTTCCATACAAGTCTTCGAATACCGCAACCATGCCCTCATAACCCGTACTACTAGAGCAATGTGTATAATTACTGTTTTTTCTTCATGCTTCTATTATTAGTTGATTCTCATGATAAAACAATATGAAATTGGCTCTACTAATCAACAATTTCTATTTCAAACCCACTTAGCAAGTTCAACACATCCGGAGTAGTGAATTTTGCTTTTCTGACATCATTTACCCTGGGATCAATTACATATCCGACTGCATTACAAAAAGTAGACTCTTTAAGGTTTGCATTATGAAACAGTGTGTTTTGAAAATGAGAACCTTCAAAGGAGGACCCAAAGAGGTTCGTGTTCTCGAAAAAGCTGTCAATTATTTTACACTCAATAAATTCTGTATTTTTCATATGAATATCACTAAAATTGCAGCTGGTGATTTTACAATTTTTAAAGAAAACTTCTAATGAGAACTGATTGCATTTATAGATATTAAAACCCATCAATTTACACTCTTCAAAATGTACATGATTAAATTTCGCCTGCTCAATTTTTGGGTTAGTCAGATTGCACCCAATGAACCGGCAATCTTCAAAATCTGCATCCTGGAGAATCGCATCAGAGAAGTTGCAGCTTTGAAAAATGCAATCATAAAAGGCTCTGTTTGTTAAATCCTTTTTGGAAAAGTCATCCTGAACAAATTCTTCTCTGTGGTATTCGGTATTAGTATATTCCATTTCTGATGTCTCACTCTCTTTAGTTTATTATAGTGAGCCAATTTCATAAATCAAAGAATAAAACTTTGTTTTATTCTTTGATTTACTAGAAATTGGCTTCAGAAGTTTTTTGATAGATTAATTAAATTATTACATTAAAAATAGTTATGAAATATCAAAAAACTTCAATACTAGGTAGCTTGATCCAAATCAAAGATTTGGATTTATCAAAATTGATAATTTTGAAAGAGCCTCATATTGTTATTTCAATCCCGCCCAAATCCTGATCAAGTCTAAAGGCAAGGCTCTTAAAGGAGGACCTTCCCAAAGTAAAGCCCGGTTTTTTGTAGGTACCAAATGGCTCTCCGCCGAACAAAGCGAAGTCAAATTTACCGTTTCCATTCTTATCCTGAAATACTAAAACTTTAACAGCTCGTTTCACACCTTCTCCAATTTCATTTTTTTAATTAACAGAACTATTAAGGTCAGTATTCCTAATGCAGAAATTAAGGTTATAAGATTGACAATGGGTAATGAAATTGCACCAAACGGTTCAAAGAGCTGGCCTACCACCCATGGGACAACCAGATTACCTGCTCCAATGCCGATTACCAGCCACCCCGCCAGTTTCCCTGAAATATGTAAATAATCGCCGGTAAGGGTGAAGGTCGTAGGCACTAATGTCGACATTGACAATCCAAATGTTATGGTGCAAATCCAGACAGCAGTGATCGAAGTGGAAAAGAGTATCAGAAAAAGGGCAGAAAGGGCGCACCCGGAGAGATAGACAAACAACATCATTTTAGGCTTCACTTTCATCGAAACAGCAACTGATATAAGCCGTCCCACCATGATTGCACCCCAATACGCAGAGGTGAGATATGCTGCATTTGCTTCATTAGTGAGTCCCAGCTTTATGGCATACGAGTATATCCATCCCCCGTAACTCAGTTCAGCACCAACATGCATAAACATGAATGCGGTAATAAGAAATACCAGCAAAAGACTGGACTTTCCTTCAGCTTGTGCCTTTGGGGATGTCGGGGCTTTTGTACTCGGTATTAAAAAAATAAACAGCATTATGGGGATAGAAAGGAGGGTCAGAGTCCAGTATGCCCAACTAATATCTGAAGAACCTCTCATTGTCAGGCCGACTATCATGGGAGCAATGAATGCACCAAATCCGAAAAAGAAATGCAGTCCAACCATAAATGGTCCAACACTAGCCCCATGAGTCCACACAAGGAGGGTATTTCCGCCAACGTCAACGCTGCCTGCTGCAAATCCGGTTACCAGAAACAGTGCAAGAATGATCCAGAGTGTCTGTGACAGTGGAATAAGAAACATCATTATACCGAGAATCAGCAATCCCGCTGCAACTACCGGGTGCACTTTAAATCTATCGTACATCCATCCCCCGGCATAGGACCCAATCAGATACCCTACTGCCAATACAGGAAATATATAGCTGATGCCTTCTAAAGTTGTACCAGCATTCAGACTCAAGCCCGGTAAGGTGGGACCAATAATACCTGTTACAAATCCAATCGTAATATAGGACAAGTAATACGCTATAGTTCTCACGATTTTCTGTTTTTTCTCCAAAGCACCATCCTCCCAGCTCGAATACACTCAGTTTTAGATTAACCCTACATCCATTTCACTATGAAACTCACGAGATGTCAATCATTGAGGCAATTTTCTAGGAAATTGCCTTTTGAAGTTTTCTGATGAATGATTTAACTTGTTATGTATAATGTAATTACATAACTTCAGAAAACTTCACTATTTGGTAGCGCTTTCAAAAATAGGTATTTTTTTGAAAGCGCCTCCCTTGTCTATCTTTATTCGGGAACATCATACCGCATGGTCATTGCACCCATTCATATTAGCTATTCTTCCTATGAATGCTGTAGAGCACCTCTTTTACGGTACTTCCCATAACGTTTTTACTAAACTCTTTACAATATTTCATTCCATTTTTCAGAGCAACCCGAATTGATGGATTGTTGTCATGTTTTGTATAGGTATAGAGTGTTTCCAGATGTAATTCTGAAAAGGCATATGCAATACAAGCTTTTGCGGCTTCTGAAACATACCCTTTATTGGAGTACTCTCTCTGAATATGATAGCCAAGTTCCGGCAATACCTCACCAT
>Ga0307989_1001822_pt1 | contig 10773 bp, 11 predicted proteins | sample EllFjometagen185_FD_203164 | JGI IMG/M metagenome (GOLD analysis project Ga0307989, IMG submission 203164) | Marine microbial communities from Ellis Fjord, Antarctic Ocean - #185 | ecosystem: Environmental > Aquatic > Marine > Unclassified | place: Southern Ocean | collected 2014-10-08 | reverse complement strand
TCATGGGCACTCTACTATACCAAATTTATCAAGGCCTATGAAGCTGATGGTATGCCTATCTGGGGTATCACACTTCAAAACGAACCCATGGCAACCCAGCGCTGGGAATCCTGCATTTACACCGCTGAACAGGAAAGAGATTTCTTGAAAAATCATCTGGGGCCCACTATGGTTCGCGAAGGATTGCACAATAAAAAAATCATTGTCTGGGATCATAATCGTGATCTGATTGCCAATCGGGCCCACACCATTTTTGGGGATCCTAAAGCTTCCAAATATGCCTGGGGAATTGGTTTCCATTGGTATGAAACCTGGACAGGCAGTGAGCCCAATTACAACAACCTGAATAATGTGACAGAATCCTATCCCGATAAAAAACTGGTCTTCACAGAGGGGTGTGCTGAAAGCTTTATTGATGGTGGATATGAACACTGGGCAAATGCCGAACGCTATGGAAACTCCATGATTAATGATTTTAACCATGGTACGGTGGGCTGGACAGATTGGAATATTCTACTGGATGAAACGGGTGGTCCAAATCATGTTGGCAATCTTTGCTTCGCACCAGTTCATGCCGACACTGAGACAGGAGAATTGATCTATACACCCAGCTATTATTATATCGGACATTTTTCCAAGTTCGTCAGACCAGGGGCTAAGCGTATAAGCACTTCGGCCAGCAGAACCCAGCTTGAAAGCACTTCATTTTTGAATGAGGATGACAAAATGGTGACTGTGGTTATGAACAATACCGATGATCCTATTGAATACAAGCTTTACGTCGGGATGCATGCGGTGAGGGAAAACATTCCTGCACACGCTATGCAAACGCTGGTATACTAAACGGAGTAGATCCAGTAAAACACACCGAGAAATATTTAGGTGTTTGCGGCCCTCACCTTGCTTACTAATAAGCTAATTCCGGCAACAATCATCCATATCAGAAGCATGTATAACAGGATAACTCTTGTGACATAGCCGCCACTTATGGCATAAATCACACCAGTGGATAAGGTGGGAATACTTGAGGATGCCATCAAAAAGATCAGGGTTGGGATGATATCCAATACTGCGATGGCAAGGGCAACCATGGGGAAGACAAACGCTGATTTGGCAAGACGAGAAGTAGCAGGTAGTTGACGAGCCAACATGAGGCTTAATGAGAAGAAGCTGAGCATAAAGCCCGTCATAGATATAAGATTCAGGTTAAAGGACCAGATGAAGGTCTGCATCTGCCCCATTTCCTGTACCTTTAAAAAAAATGTTTCAAAGGCTGATATATCAAATGAAAGCCAGACCTGATTGAATTCTGAAGTATCAATCCCCATTTTTCCAAATATTTGGACGATATAGGTATACATTGGGATAAAAATGAGCAAACCCAGAATAAGTATATTTCTATTTAGTTTTTTTGCTGGATTGTTCTTTAAATAATTAATCATATTTTTTCCTCCAATTGATTATCAATAATTCAAATTTGCTATCTTGTTGATAAATCCAGGATTGACCCCAATAATAATTCTAACCAACATTGGAGGCATGCAGAAGTAATGAGTGTTGTCTCAACCAAATTGGATAACTTGAGGACAATCATGCAAGAAGTCGATCTATATCCTCCCCTGAAAACCTATCTGGAGGGCCAGGGCTATGAAGTGAAGGGTGAAATCCTTAATTGTGATGTGGTGGCACTCCGCAATGGAGAATCCCCGATCATCGTCGAGTTGAAACTATCCCTCAACATGACCATTTTGCTTCAAGCTGTAGATAGAATTAAAATCTCCAATACTATCTACATTGGAATTCCCATAGGACTCGTTGTTCTCAAAAAACGACGCAAGCAAATCATAAAACTAATGCGCATGATGGGTCTTGGTTTAATTGTAATAGATCCCCAAGCAAAAATCGGCGTTGTGGATGTGCTCTGTGATCCTGGTGAATACAAACCCCGCCAGGTTAAAAGGCAGACCCAAAGATTACTGAAGGAATTCCAGGAGCGAGTTGGTGATCCAAATCAAGGTGGCAGCAGCATGCAACACGGTCTCATGACTGCCTACCGGCAAAAAGCTTTGGCCATCTCTCAGTATCTCAAAGACAACGGTGAAAGCAAAGCCGCTATTATCGCGAAGGCACTGGAAGAACCTAAAACTCGAGCTATCCTATATGACAATGTATATGGCTGGTTTGATCGCCTGGGAAAGGGTGTTTATACCATCTCTCCCAGAGGTAATTCTGAATTACCTGATTGGTTATCAAAGAGCAATACCCACTAGGCTGAATTTTTGATTGCTAGCCACACCTTGGAATATCTTGACCGACTTACTCCCTGAGTGAGGCTTTGGTAAACAGATAAGCTGGAAGTTCTACATCAAATTTGATATCATCCATGATATAGCGGGTTCCCTGACCCTTGGCTAAAACATCCTTGAAATACATCTCCTTAGGATACCAGCGATTACCAATCTTCATGACTTCACGTATCTCAAAATTTTTCAACAGAGTCGTACCATTTTTTGCGTAACGCTCCTCCTTGAGTGGTAGGTAGCGTGTTTTATCCACCCAGACTTTACGCTGTGCATAAGTTATGTCATCGACACCCTCTTTAGCTCGTAGACGCAAAACGTAACAGGGACGATCCATAAAATCTTCCTCGCCAACAATGGCAGCATCGTAGATATCTAGCAGTTTGCCATTGTCTACCATGTCCTCATAGGAAAGGTCTGACCCTGAAACACTCTGACGGAGCATATGCCCACTGATCTGGATGACACGATCCGCTTGAGGAGTGTACATCCAGAGGACATCTTTCATTCGAAGCATTTTTACCCCTTTTTCACGTGCAGGGGATAAGTATTCCACAAGGGATGTGGTCTCACCTTTGGACCAGCTCCGGCTGGTAATTCTGGTCTCACGACCACGACGATTGGTAATGACCATGGTAGCGGTAGCTTCAGCAGATTCGGTGACCATCTGTTTGTCTATTTTACGGAGGATCTCCGCCGCATCTGGTTGAGCCATGAGCATAGCTGGCATGGCTCCTAACATCAAAAAGGGAAGTATATATTTCATGTTTCTAATTCCTTAAAAAGACTTGAGGTGTCACGTTTTAAGATGCGCAGACCTGAGAGTCCAGCCCCTAATAGAGTTGCTATGACCCCCGGAAAGAATCCTATATAGAACGCTGTGGGTGTTATTCTTGCTCGTATGATTGTTGGCATCATCATGGTGCTATCCTTCATCATATCACCGATGTGTATGCCGACCTCCTGCAAGTAAAAGCCCAGAGCTAACCCCATGATAGTTCCTATCAGAGTACCCACAACACCAATGCCAAAACTCTCAACTAGCAAACTGCGATAAACATGTCCTTTGGATTCTCCCACAGCCAGGCGTAAACCCATCTCAGCATAGCGACGGATAGCACCCATGAGACCCGTATTCCATAACACGATGCCCATGGCAAAGATCATCACGAAGCTCACGATGCTGCCTGCTCTTGAAGCATACCCGAAATATTCGCGCATATTAGAATCATCCAGCATACTCATCATAAAGGGGGCGAAACGATCAATGGAATCATCATGATCAAGATTGGCTGAAAAGGCCAGGGTATCATTTGCCATGAATACTGGATCACTGTGAAGGGTATTAAAAGTATCCGTCAGTGCTTCAGCCAAAACATCATCATAGTAGGCCAAGGGAAAGAATCCCAGTATTTCTGAGCTCCAATCGCCCATATCCAGCATCATTTTCACATCATTCAAATCAGCGAGAATCATACTGCGATCCATAGGAGGGATGCCGAACTCGATGAGGCCGACTACATGAAAGTTCTGCAAACTCATAGATCCATTTACTGTGGAACTGATAAGGGTCACTTCCTCACCCACATGAACACCCATATTCCCTGCCAACTGAGCAGCCATGAGAATATCTCCGGGGTTTTGAGGTAGCGTACCAGCCCGTAGACCCGATTTTAGATCCCACCGGTCTCGATCAGTTGCATCAGATCCAAACAAATCAATCCCAATTCCTCCAACACCAATTTGAGCCCGTGTTTCACGATTCTCATCAAAGGCATCAAGGAGACCTCCAAATTTGATCCGTTCAGACCAGGAGAGCTCAGGATAATCCTGACGCAACATAGCCATCATTTGAGGACCGTCTTCCATGGCTAAATCGTTAGGAAGGATATCAACTTCAGCCCGATATGCCAGGGATGTGATTTTTACATGCCCGGATTCAAGCCGTGCTGAATTATTAAGCATGTCACCCATGACGCCTTTCATGTAAGCAAACATAGCCACAGTCATGAATACACCTAAAGTGACAACGATGGTGGGCATCAGGCTTCGATGCTTGTCTCGAAGCATGCCTTTCATTAAAAATCTGAACATTTTATTTACCCCTCAACGCGTCAGTTGGTGTGAGTTTCGAAATTCTCCGAGTTGGTAGCCAGCTAACCAGGACCACCGTAGCAAAAAGAAGGGAGGTGGTTCCCAGCATGAGCCCGGCACCATATCTGGCGTAAATGGTATTGCCCAGAGCCATCCCAAAATCCTCTGCACCGCCTGGAACGGTATAACCATGTACAGCCATGTAGTAAAAAAGTGGGGCGCCGAGAATAAATCCAGTACCAAAAGCCAACATGCCATTCATACTACCTTCAAGAGTGAATAGACCTATGACCTTGGCACGAGTAAGTCCCATCGCCATCAATGTGCCCATTTCTTTTTTGCGTCTGAAAATTGAAAGCACCTGGGTGTCGAAAATGGCTAGGAGGGCTATTGCGAATAGAATCCCATACATAATATTCCCACCAGCATTTTTGCCTGTGATCAAATCCTTGGTATCTCGGAGGAGGAAATCAAGATCACGATAAACCCAGGCAGGGCTTGATGGTGGCTCCTCGTATGGCTCATTCAACGCTATCATAGTGGCTTGACCATCCATGTCTGACATAATCTGAAGGTCTGAAATGGGTATCCAAATCTGATTCTTATCCACTGTTTGTACCGTCGTATTCATGACGTGGACGATTTCAACCTCCCGGGCATCAAAAGTACCACCGGCATCACGCCAACGAACCGTGAGGAGGTCACCTTGAGTCAAGCCAGTTTTATCAGCCATCTTTTGTCCAATGAGCGCAGGGGTGAGCCCTGTAGAACCCATCACAATTTTGTCAGTAGGTAGATCCATTACCTTTTGGCCAGGATTAATACCCTTGACCATGATCGTCTGCATTCGCCCCTCAGGATATATCGTTCCCTGGCGAACAAGAATGGTTGCCACATCGTCTGACGCAATAAGCCCCGTTAATTCATCAGGGTAAGCTGCATGCGCATCTTCGATGGTTATGGGGTCGAGTGGATCATATTCACTTGACCAGATCTGTCCACCCTTACCAAATTCTATATTGGTCATGGCATCATAAAGTTGATATGCCATACCATCCACAACACTTTTCCCCCAGATCATGAGGATAAAGGCCATGGCTAAAACCAGGACATTGAGCCAGGTTCGTAAACCGGCTCCCACCAGATTTCGCCAAGCGAGTTTAAAAAGTATCATAACAAGCCTCCTTAGGCCGTCGATTCGTCAGATTGAATTGCTCCATCAACCAGCGTAACCTTGCGTTTGAGATAGCTGATAACCTTTTCATCGTGGGTTGCAAAAACAAAGGTCGTTCCCAGGTCATTGTTCAGCTTTAGCATCGTATCTAATATGTGATGACTATTCTTGGCATCTAGATTTGCAGTAGGTTCATCTGCCAGAACGAGCTGTGGCTTTTTGACCATGGCGCGGGCAATCGCCACACGTTGGCTCTCACCACCACTAAGCATTTTTGGACGACTCTGTGCCTTTTCAGCAATTCCCACCCACTCAAGTGCTTCCATGACCATCGCCTTCCGTTCTGCTGCACCTATTCCCAGAAGCAGTAATGGGAATTCTACATTTTCAAAGACGGTATAAACTGGAAGAAGATTATAGGTCTGAAAAATAAATCCCAAAAAAGAGCTGCGGTGTTGTGCGGCCTGGGGTCCAGTGAGTGTTGCCAGGTCTTTGCCCAGAACCTCAACTTTACCTTCTGTGGCAGCATCCAGAGCGCCGATAATGTTCAGCAAGGTTGTTTTTCCTGATCCTGAAGGTCCTACAAGCCCTACAAATTCGCCTGCATTCACTTCAATATTCACACCATTGAGAGCAGTGAAAAACCCTGTACCGACAGGATAACGCTTCACGAGACCTTGAGTTTTGATCAGTGTGCTATTGTCCATGTTCTTTTCCTTTTAGTTCTTATGCATGAATTAATGATTAAATGCAATGTTAAGCTGTATTCCAGTACCTGTTGGCAGAGCCATGCTACCACCGACAGCCAGCTTTGGCATGTCATACAATGCAATGTAGTACAACCAATTTCCACTGGTGTGCTGCCAGCCCAACATGGGTATATATTGTGTTTCGATATCAGGGAGGTTGATGCCATACAGATACGCTGTTAACCCGTCAGCCAACCCCAGAGTATAGCTTCCCATAAGGGCAGTAGATCCAGCTACCCAGGGCATGTCTTCTCCAACATTACCGAAGTGACTTGTTAAAGATTCCAATGCAACATATAGACCGTTTCCGATTCCAAATGTATAATCAACACCTGCCATAGCTGTCAGGGAATTATTTGCATCAGCAAAATCAAAATCAGTTCTTGAAAACATGAGCTCTGACCATAGTCCTACCAGCGCATCCAAACGTACATCTAAAGCAGCTCGGGATTCGTTAAAATACTCAGTTTCCCCCACATCGAGTTTGTGAAGTGTGAGTCCAAGTGTCCCAGCCGGAATAGGATATTCTAGGCGACCACCAATGTCCCAGGGCCACTCATCTGCAATGCCCCAAGTATCTCTCTGAGGATCAGGGGCATCAGCCATGCTCCAGAGCCGGATGATTGCTCCATTTTCAAAATAGTAACGACCCATGACTGACCAGACACCGGGTGATAATGCCAGCGGATCTCTAGGATCCAGTTGGTCAAACCACTGCAAGACCCGTAGCATCCTGGCTGGTCCAAAATTGATTTTCTGCAAACCAACTCGAAGCTGAGTTTTGGGAGTGTCAAAGCGTAGAGTGAACCGATACAGATCACCATCCAACTTGACCAAAGAATCTCCCCGAGAAAAGTTGTATAAATCGACAGCAGCATCAAACCCCAATCTTGTGGATGAACTGGACTGATAATCCAGCCTCAATTGAGGAATGTAACGCATGGTTGTGGGACTCTCATCAAACGATTCTTCAAATGAACTCGCGTGTATGAGGGAAGCTTGACCTTTCCATTGAAGATTGAGGCTGCTACTCTGCCCAAAAATCAATGTTATTGATAACACCAGCAATAAGGCTATAGATTTCAACTTACTTTTGCTCCAATGGAGGTCCGGTGATTCCAAAAAACAGGAAGTTCAAAAAATCCTTAGATAGCTTTACTAAATCATCATTGTACATGGTTAACATGCTCTCTGATCGTGCTACCTCGGCCATGGAGGTCCAAACATGGAGCAAGAAGTCCACGGAGTATTCAGAGTAGATCTCTCCGCTTTTCTGACCATCCTCTAAAAAGGTACGCATGGCATGCATGCTTTGATCAATCCACTTCTGCATAAATCCCTGGACCTTCTCATCTCCACTCAACAAACTTTTATAAAATACTGGTGTGAAATGACTCACTGCAGATTCCTTCATGGCAATCATTGCCATCATCTTCTCATGTAGACTGGCGTCTGCTGAGCGAATCTTGTTAAAGACATCCATCCCCAATTCCAGCCGAACAGTCATGTAATAGTTAAGCACTTCAAATTTATTCTTGAAATATTTATAGAAAGTTACCTTTGAGACACCTGCCTCACGACAGATCTCTTCCACGGAAACTCGGTTATATCCGAATTGCATAAATAGATTTTCTGCAGTACGCAGAATGTCTCCCTCTTTTTTGGGACGATCCTGAAAGTCTGGAAGTTGGACTTCTGAGAGTATTCGATGTGGCATATAATGTACGCTTTCCGTTCTTTTATTTAATAAGCGTCTGGAATATCAACAATTTAATGAACGAGTCAAGAACTAATAAACGAATAACATACTAATTATTGATTTTCGTTCACTCCCTAAGTATTCGTAAACATCCTCACTGCCTCCCTGTTATTTTTCAGTACCTTTCTTTGACTCCGCGTGTAACATACTTTGAATGAATATTTTAGGCATATCAGCTTTTTACCATGATAGTGCGGCTTGTCTCGTCAGGGATGGCAAGATCATTTCAGCTGCCCAGGAAGAGCGTTTCACACGTAAGAAACATGACCATCGTTTCCCCTCCCAGGCCATTGAATACTGTCTGAAAGAGGCCGGTATCGAACGTCAGGATCTGGACTATGTGGCTTTTTATGATAAACCATTTCAAAAATTTGATCGACTTCTCAGCACCTATCTGACATATGCACCCCGGGGAATTGCCTCCTTCATCAAAGCCATGCCACTCTGGTTAAAACAAAAACTCTGGATCAAAGATTTTATAGCGGAAGAGTTGAATTTCGAAGGAAAAATACTCTTTCCTGAACACCATCAATCTCATGCAGCCTCTGCGTTTTTTCCTTCCCCCTTTAAAGATGCAGCATTCCTAACTGTCGATGGTGTGGGAGAATGGACAACCTCCAGTTATGGAGTGGGTCAAGACAACAAAATTGATATCCAGGGGGAGTTACATTTTCCTCATTCGCTGGGACTGCTTTATTCAGCCTTTACCTACTTCACTGGATTTCGTGTGAATTCAGGTGAGTATAAACTCATGGGATTGGCCCCCTATGGGAATCCCACCTATGTGGATCTCATCAAGGACAAGCTCATCGATTTAAAGGACGATGGTTCCTTCAAGATGAATATGAAATATTTCAATTTTGCGGCTGGCCTGACGATGACAAATCGAAAATTCGCTGGACTGTTTGGTGGAGCTGCCCGGAGGCCAGAGTCAGAAATCAGTCAGCGCGAGATGGATATCGCTCGATCTATTCAGGAAGTCACCGAGGAAATTCTATTAAAGATGGCACATCATGTCCACCAGCAGACCGGTAAATCAAATCTGGTTTTAGCGGGTGGTGTAGCGCTCAATTGTGTGGGGAATGGACGCATTTTGAGAGAAAGTCCTTTTGAAAACATCTGGATTCAACCTGCCGCTGGTGATGCGGGAGGCGCTCTGGGTGCAGCACTATTTACCTGGCATCAATATCTTGATAATCCTAGAGAAGCACTATCTATTCGTGACAGCCAACAGGGTTCCTATCTGGGACCTAATTTTTCAGATAAGGAAGTCAAAGCTTATCTTGATTTGAATAACATTACTTACCACCTCCATGTTGATGATACACTGTTTCATTCAGTTGCCCAGCTTATCGCTGATGAAAAGGTCATTGGCTGGTTCCAGGGACGCATGGAATTTGGACCAAGGGCACTGGGCAACAGAAGCATCCTTGGCGATGCCAGATCCCCCGAGATGCAGTCGACCATGAATTTGAAGATTAAGTATCGTGAAAGCTTCCGCCCCTTTGCCCCTAGCGTTCTCAGTGAAAATGTTTCTGATATATTTGAGCTGGACAAGGAAAGCCCCTACATGCTACTCGTGGCTCCAGTAAAAGAGGAGCTGCGCGTAAAGCAGAAGAAAGAGCAGATGGGACTGGCCATGATAAACGCTCCACGCTCCACCGTCCCGGCCATCACACATGTGGATCAGTCCGCCCGCATACAAACTGTCAATGCTAATGACAATCCTCGTTATCATGCACTGATCAGTAAATTTTTTGAGCTCACTGGAAGTCCGGTCATTATCAATACGTCCTTCAATGTCAGGGGGGAACCTATTGTTTGCACACCTGAAGAGGCATTTATTTGTTTCATGCGAACAGATATGGATCATCTCGTCCTGGGAAATTTTCTACTCAATAAATCAGAACAAACTGCCCTTAGAGATGATGTGGAGTGGAAAAAAGAATATGTACTGGACTAAAGTGAGATCAGAATTATGCTAAAGCATGAAATAATGTCACTCCTCACTGAAAAGGGGTCTGATGACTTCCGCAAGTTTGGGAGAACCATGGGTATTTTCCTCATGCTTGTTGGTCTTGTCATGTATTTTGTCTCCTCGGGTTACAGTTTCCCCACCATCCTGACAGGGCTTGTTATTCTCGCACTCGGAAGCTTCTTCCCCATCACCCTCAAACCCATTTTTGTATTGTGGATGAGTCTAGCTGCAATACTTGGATTTATTATGACTCGTTTCATCCTTGGGCTCATCTTTTTTCTTATATTCAGCCCTATTGGTCTGGTATTCAGACTTATTAAAAAGGACCACCTGGATGAAGCCATTGATCCCCACGCCAATTCCTATTGGAAGATAAGGGATTCTGCACCCTATGAACCCGGCATGTCTGAAAAACAGTCATGAGAGTTGAGTCTGAATGAGCAAGCTTTCTATCGCTAAAGAATTCATTCTCTTTCTCCGCGAAAACAAAAAGACCTGGATGATTCCCATCGTTTTCATGCTATTATTTTTGGGTATCATTATTGTCGTGGGCCAGGGTAGCTCACTGGCACCTTTCATTTATGCTATATTTTAAGAGAACATCGTGAAGCGTAAAAAAATCATATTTAGTATCTTTGCAGCACTTCTGCCCCTTGCTTTTCTCGTACTGGTTGAAGTCTCTCTCTGGGTTGTAGACGCCTATCCCCAACCACCCCTCT
>Ga0307989_1001821_pt1 | contig 10778 bp, 7 predicted proteins | sample EllFjometagen185_FD_203164 | JGI IMG/M metagenome (GOLD analysis project Ga0307989, IMG submission 203164) | Marine microbial communities from Ellis Fjord, Antarctic Ocean - #185 | ecosystem: Environmental > Aquatic > Marine > Unclassified | place: Southern Ocean | collected 2014-10-08 | reverse complement strand
CCAAGACAACCCAAAATCACCTCGCACACGGGACGCAATATTGCGTCACCACATGTTTGTTGTGTCCGTTGTTGTCGTTGAAATGACCAAAATGCAACAAATTTACCGCGTGTCGGCAATCATTGCAGCCGTGGGTTGACGAACGTGGATCGTGACCGGCGGAGCACGAGATCCCGGCCGGACCTCTGGCGTTTGACCATCGCGTCAAACATGCGGGCCCGGCGATCTGAAATCAGGCTGTGTTTTGTTGAGCGACCCGGACCGTGGCCGCCATATTTTCTCATCGCCGCGCTTGGCCTTCCCGCCGACGACGCGCGGATCACCTCCCGGAATCCGCGATCGATTTTATTGTCAATGTGTTGGAACGAAGAGGACACCGCCTGTGCGGTTGACCTGATATGTTCGATGACGGAGCACCCGACGCGCTCGATTCGTTCGAGGCGCTGAAACGTTGCGTCGTGATTAGCGCGTTCGCGCTCAAACTGTTTTGTCCGAATCTCGCGCATTCTTGCAAGCTCGTCTCGATGGTTTGCGTCGTCAATTGTCGCCCGATGGATGAGCATTTTCGTCCGTTCGTCGATGCGGATGCGGGCGTCACGGTCTCTCGCCTTAAGGACGACGCAGAACGGCACGTGTCGACTTATCCCCGCCGACGTAAATAATCGGTTACACCATGTACATGGCGTGTCCCGCTGAGACATGATGCGTTGTTGGTTAGTGAATAGACGAATCAAAAGTCATCAAAGATATCAATCCATCAAAAAATATCAAATTCATCAAAACTTGATCTCAATATTTTGCGCACTGTCGGCACCCCCAAGCGTATCGCCGGCTGAGTCAACGACCAACTCGATTTCGTTGCCCGTTATCAGTAGTTCAGTCTCCTCGAGTGCGTTAAATGATCCGGACAGTTCGACCCCCGCACTGTTCAGGTCACACGGCTGCGTCTTTTTCCCGTCGTCGCTGATGTCTCTCCCAAACATTTCGGCAAATGCTCGCACGGCGATTGCCCGGGCGAACACGGAAGTGATCACAAGATTGACGACCCAAGACGTTACCGGCAGGCCGGTAACGCCCAAGTGATCAATAATTATTTCGAGAATCACGACAATGCCGACTGCGACGGCGGCCGCGATCGCCCAGCCGACGATTTGCATTACTCGACCGACGGCAGGGTTTCGCTGGCCCAATTTTGTATGTCCCCCGACGAACGCCAGTATGCACCCCACACTGCCAAGAATAACGACGTTCTGGCCTGACACCTGCGCGGCGACTCCGAACGCGACGACGGCCACGACGTGGACAAATATTGATGCGGCATGGCTGACGGGGGCAGGAAGGATGCGACGATATTTACTCACGTCGTTTTTACAATTCAGGACGTCGATATAATTCGCGGCACCGATCAGGCCGCTGTAGCACGACATTACACCCGCGATCTTGGGAATCATGACATATCCGACGAAGATTTTGATGGCCGCGGTAATGGTCCAGCCGGATTTTGTCACCAGCCATTCGAGGCCGGTATTTATATGACGAACGGCGTCCTGAAATATCATGTACGTCGAATTGCCCGCAACTATTCGGACGAACGACCCCCGCATCATGTTCGGAACAATGTACCCCGTCGGGATCACGAAGACGAGCATCGGCACAATCGCGATTGCGGTCCACGCCACCGCGTATCGGCGATGGAATAGCGCAACGAAAGCGACGAACCCGCACGCGACGAACCAGCCGCGAACGAACAGGACGAACGCGAGCAGGTGAACGCGCTCAAAGCGGATGTCCCACTCGATGTCGGTTACGTCGACCCGCGTCGAGTTGACCTCGCGAATGCGAGACACACTTAATTCTCTGTCAACCCAGGCCGAGTTTCCATTGAGTGATCCGATTAACTCAAACAGCAGCCCAAACACGCGGACCAGCTGAAATATGACAAGCCATTTGTTGCTGATCATCGCAGTAGTGGAGTAATGGTACCGTCAATGATTAATTATTTCAATTTTGGTCAACCAAAATTGATACCGTTTTTTTAATAGACGTTACCTGCTTGAGAAACAAGTCAACAAGTCATCAAGTCATATACTCATGAGTACTGCTGCGGTTGCCCTGCCTGTGTCCGCCATGTCCGCCGACTTTGTGTTACGTGCCGATGAAGATCCCGTCGTGTTCGTCGATGAAGATCCCGTCGTGTTCGTCGATGAAGATCCCGTCGTGTTCGTCGATGAAGATCCCGTCGTGTTCGTCGATGAAGGTCGCGTCGATGAAGGTCGCGTCGTGCCCGTCGTACCCGTCGCCGAACTCGACGCGTGGTTTAAAAGTAGGAACGATCGGCTGGCCGCAATCGGCCAGCTGAGCTTCGCAAAGCTTGCGTTTGACCATGGATTTATCGTCGGACGTATGTTTGACGTGGTCAAATCGATATGTCTCCGCGTTGGTGTCGAAATGAGCATGATCGCAACGCTGAGCCGCGAGGACACCGAAACGTTTGTGGCGAACTGGGGAAAAAATCCGATCGTCGGATCTAGCTGGAGCTAGATGACCGCCGGTCACCATTATTTCACTTTTGCGCGTTACCGTCGTGCCGTGAAAATTGAGGCCGTCGTGGTTCATTATAGTCGGCGCGTCATGAACGGATCCACCATTTCCCGGCCGAGCGACGACGTCTGCCTCAGCATTTCGGAATTCCTGCCGATCAGGACGATGCTTGGCTGCCGACAGCTGAACGGCAGCTGGAAGGGGTCGATCGATCAAATGGTCAACCGAAAAATGAGAATACTCGATGGCATGCGCGACATGATCCCGGCGGCTGAAGATGGGAAGGTCAGCCACCGTCGGTTGTGCCAGGCGTGCAAACGCGGCGGCGATGTCAACGCTATGCGGTTTGCGCGTATGGACATGTTTGAGTGCCCCCGCAAGGCCCGCGCGTTCATCGCGGGCTTCCTCGGGTTGTCGGCCGAGATATTCGCAATGATGGACGATTCGGACGCCGACCGGATGACGCAGGTCGCGTACGGGTTGGCCGCACACGGACATATTCACCTGATCCGAGTATACTGGCCAATGTTTGATCTGAGGACCGTCACCAAGATCATGAAGACTGCCGTCCATGCCGGGAATCCTGACGTTGTTGAGGCGTGCCTCGATCTCAGCGTCATCGATCCGATCGTCCGGACGATGGACACTGATCCGGCGCCGCGCGAGGACCTCGACGATTGGTTTCCACAGTCGCACGAGACACTCGACGTTGATGACGAGCCGGGGGCGGCTCAGTTCGAGACGTGGCACCCGAGACACATCTATTTCACCCACGCACATGTTCAGGGTCAGATTCTGCTTAACGTGCTCGGTGAGGCCGCGACCTGGGGACGCACAGATATCGTCCGAATGTGTCTCGACCGTGGCGGTAACGCTGAGATGGGGCTCGCCTGGGGCGCGTTCGGGGCCCAACCGGATGTTGTACAACTATGTATTGACCGCGGCGCGGTCAACTTTGACCTTGCGATCACGCGCGCAATAGACGGCACACTCGCCGGCGACCCGGAATCGGCCGGCCGAACCTCCGCGGTCATCCGAATCTGCCACGAACGCGGCGGAGACATTGACGCCCGTGACAGATTCGGGCTGCCGTTGATTGTGGAAGACGCCGTTGTCGGTAAAACGGCATGTATCGAAATTGTTCGAACGTTTGTCGAACTCGGTAGCCGTCATGTTGCCGACGCATCGTCCATCGCGTCAGTGTGTGGAAGAGATGATATTGTGCAGCTGTGCATGGATCATCAACAATATCACCATACTGTTGACGCGACGCCCGTTGATTAATGACAGCCGACGATCGGCACTATTTTCAACATTTCACAAAAGTCGCGAACATTTCACGCACACCACGCGTAGCACACCACGCGTACTACGGCGCACCGACCGGATCGTATCCAACAGACATCAGATGGGCAATGGCGTCCGACGACTCGTCAACATAGTCAGCGGGTACCCGCAGCCCACGCCCGACGATGAAATCTGCCGCCACGTCGCCCACCCGGCGGGAAATGCAGACCGCGTCAAACAGGGCGGCGAGCGGGGACGGCTCAGTAAATCCAGTCAGAACCCGCTCGTGTTCGCGGGCGAGCTCAATCAACGACACGATATAAAGACCCCCGTCCTGTCCGTCCGACCATTGTTCATGCTCGAACAGCAGGTCGCAGTCCCACTCACACGTGTCAAGAATATTCAGGGCATGAGTTTTTGAAATGATCGGCGGTGGGTTGAGATAGCCCCACACGATTAGCGCAGCTGTCTTCCGCATTCCGGAACGTCGGGCGCGGCGTCCGTGCGACGACCGCGGATCAAAACGGCGGGCAAATTCCGCAACAAAGTCGTCGCACCGGTGCCAGGCTGCGGTGCTGTCAGCGCCACCACCGGGAGCGGCAAGTTCACGAATTTCCCTAAAATCGTCGCACATCGTGCTATAATGAGCCATCGCATATAATGAACCGGGCGGTTCAATTTCGACACCAATGAATAAAATATTTGTCGTTGACATATTCACGACCGAATGAAGGCGACAATATCCACAGCGGGTGTGCCGCGGTTGATCATAATGACCACGTTGCGGATGACCCGCCCGCCGTCGGCATGCATGAGCATCGCGTCGATGACCCCCCACCCGCCCGCGCTGCTCAGGTTGCGAAGTCGCACGGCCACCGCGCGGTGGCCGTTGCCGGCCGCAATGGCGCCGGCCTGGACGAACAGCATGCCGGGCATCGCCTCGAGCAAAGGTTCCCGCACCTTGAGAAGAATTTCGACGATCCGCATGAAACCGCCCGACGCGGCGGCAATCATCGGGCGGGTGATATCCTGACGGCCGCGACCGGTGAGGAAACACACCGCGTCGGCCGCGCCGAGCGCGCAGCATTGAGACATTAACTCAACGTCGCCCGTGGCCGCCGCGCGTTCGAGGGCAAAGTCCGCCGCGCCGGGAAACCGCGAGACACACGCGACAACAATCTCGCGTTGTTTTAACACGACCGCGTTTCCGATCGACTCCCAAATGACGTCCTCGAGGGCGCCGTCGGCGTCCGCGCCCGTGTGTGCCACCGCCATCTTGAACGTTTCGGTAAATGGTGTCTTTGACAGTGACACAAGCACAGGCGTCATGTCAACACCTTTATGGCACAGGGCGCGGACCATCTCATTGCAGACGGCACCCTCGCCGACGGAAATCTTGGGCGTGGGAGTGCCGCACGTCGCCGCGTCATCCCCATGATTCATTGTGACGTGTTCGTTGTGTGGTAGGTTCGCCGCCGATGCAACATCGGGCGTGTTTCAATTTGCAGGCCACAAATTTTATTCAAGCTTTTGCTTTGATATGTGAACGTGATGGACCGGGTGTGTGTTTTATGTAGAGAAAAGAGGGACGGACCGCGACGAGTGAGCATTTGCGTCATCGTGAACGTTGCGTTCCGCAGGCGGACGAGGGGAGGGGTGAGTGCCGCGACCGCAACCGAGATGCTGGCGCCCCTAAAAATTCGAAATCGTGCTTGTATCAACCCGGCCCTCCTGTCCGAGCCGCAGAGATCGGATGAGGATCGCGAAACGTTTGTGGGATGGTGCAACATTCAACGAACAATCGTTGCCGAGTCGCGGCCATGGGTTGACAGCGACGATTCCGACGTTGACGAGTCGCTGCCATGGGTTGACAGCGACGTTGACGACGTCGACGCTGCCGCCGGCCTCACCGGCCTCGGATTTGATTCACAATAGCCGGGGCTGAGAACCGAAGCTGCACTATTTTATCAAACACCAAAAAATAATGGGCTATGACCGATTCAAACTCTACAGCATGTTGTATCGTTCAGCATCGGGCTGCTCCGCCGCGGCCTGCTCCGCAGCGCCGCGGCCGCCCGCATCGGCCGCAGCGCTGCGGTCCGCAGCGTGCGCAACGGGCGACGCCGCAACGGCCGCAACGCCCGTTGCGGCGTCGCGCCCCGCACGCTGACCAATTTTCATCGACTGACTGATCAACCGATGCTGAATCACCTGCAAGTTATTGACGTCGAAATATTCCCCAAAGTATGTAAGGAACGGCCTGAGGCTGTCCCGCGCCTTCCCCCCAAGAACAGACACGAGCATCACGACGGCGACGTCGACACCCCTCCGAGTGAGATACCACTGGTCAAGCATCACGACACCAGTAAATATGATCATGTAACGTTCATAAACTATTTGCATATCAGCGGCGTCCACAAGCGCCGCCGTGAGGAGACAGAAGCACCGCGCAACGGTCATCGACAAGATCCGCCACCCGACCGACTCGCCGACCCTGAACATCTCACCAACAATTGCCCCCGGCGTGTGGACACTCAGCTGGAGATGCGTGGTGTGGCGCCACAGTATCACGCTAGGATCAAATATTTTGGAGACCATCGAGAGACACGCAATCGCCCGCAGCTGAATCGTCTCAACAGATATCGGCGCCCCCGCGAGTGACCGATATATTAGCGAAAGCGTGGCGTCCAGCGTGACGACCGAGAATCCGAACACGTTTTTCAACTCAATGAGCCACCCCACCAGCGTGGCATGCTGACCGCCGGTGATGTGCGACGTGAGCGCGCACCGAGGTCCCGGCGCGCCGTCATCAATCACGCGAACGCACGCGCTGCCGTCGGTCATCATCAAAACGTGCTCGCGGAGCGCCTCATGCGGGCTCGACCGCACGAGTTGCGGCGCAGCGCCGGTTGCGGCGCGCGCCGCAACCGGCGGTATCATGACCGGCGCGACAAACACGTCGCGTTCCCGCCCAATGATTGCCGGCGACCGTCGCACCGACGGTCGCACCGACGGCGTCCGTGGCGCGAGCGGCACCCGCGCGTCCGACACGCAACATTCATCGGACCCGAGTAACGACGTGCCATACACAAGACCCAACATATCACAACCGATATAACACCAGTCCGACGTTCAATTTTCTAACGGTTGACGATTTCTACGTAACCGTGTAGTCGTAGCGAGAAGACACCGCACCCACATGAGATCCCGCACTCACTGCGACAACTTCAATCTTCGGATCGCCCGCGGGCGTCACCATGTCGTACGACGCCGCCTGCGTGTCATCAATGTCGGGGTCATTCACGTCCCCGTCCAGAATATATCGATAAGTGACACCAGTGTTGGTGCACGCGAACGTCACCAGTTGAGGCGCCGCGTAGCTTCCCGCGGCGGGGCTGCAGGTCGGCGCCGCCGGCGTGACGGTAAACGTTCTCGCGACGACCGCGCTATACGAACCGCCGTTCGCCGAGTGGTACGCCCTGAGCTTAAGGTTCACCGTGCCGGCAAGGGTGATCCCGAGCGAGCCGCCGGATGAGCTTCCGGACGTGGGGTCACCCACCGCCTCAGCGTGCACGCCGCTAACCTCGTAATAGATCGTCGCGTTAACGGTGGCGCACGCGAATGTGCAATTCACGGCGCCGGTCATCGCGCCGCCGTCCGGATCGGTGGTGGGGTCGTGCACGACGACGCTGTGCGCCGCCGTTGACACGTAGCTATACTCGGACGCCACCAGCACAACCCATTTCAGGTTCCAGCTGGTGCCGATTGCGCCCTCGCCGGGCGTAATCGCGCCCGAATACAGTGTGTCGCTGCTGTCGGGCGTCTCACCGTCGGTCGTGTAATAGATCGACCCGCCGGACGCCGAGTCCAACGTGACGCTTGTGGCGTAGTTGATGTCGGCGTCGGGCGACAGATTATACGTGGGCGTCTGCGGAATCACGGTGTAACTGTACGAGGCCACCGTGCTGTACGCACCACCCCGTTTTGCAATCAACTTGACCGTGGGCGTCGCACCCACGGTCGCAAACGTGAGCGCCGACGAGTACAGCGTGTCCGTGTCATCCGGCGTGCTGCCGTCGGTCGTGAAATAGATTGAGACGCTCGACGTGGGGCACGACATCACAATGTCCGAATTGTGGATGTAGTCGCCGCTGACCTGGCTCGCCGTCGGCGGCTGCGGAGTCACGTTGTACGCGTACGTCGCAAGACGGCTGTACTCGATTCCGTCGCCCGGATTCTTTGAGCTTCGCAGGTTCAAGGTTGCGGCGCCGCAGTCGTCGTCGTCAAACGGAACGACGGGTGACGAATAGGTCGTTCCAAACGTCTGAGGGTCGTTCAACCCGATTGCCCACAGGATCGCCGCACCGGCCGTCGCACACGACAGCACGATTGAGGAACCCTCGACAATTGTCGCCGCGTCCGTCCGGTCGGACGTGGGAGCTTTCGGAACAACATTAAATATGTTGGTCGTCCAGTTGCTCCACACCGTCCCCGATTTGGCCTTTGTTCGAATGGTCCAGGCGTCAAGGGCAACGTCGGTCGGCCCGACGAAAGGCGCCGCGTACAGGACGTCCGTCTCGTCCGGCTCAGTGCCGTCGGTCGTGTAGTAGATGCTGGCGCCGACGGTGCCGGAGGTGATGGTAACGGTCGCCCCCTCCGGTATCGACCCCAATAGTGCATCCGGGTCGGTCGAGACGATTGCGGTGCCGGTCATGACCGTGTACTCACCCGAAGTGTCCACCGCGGAATAGACGCCATTTTTCTTTGCAACCGACCTGATCGTTTGCGCACCCAGGCCCGACAAAGTGATTGGTGACGTATATAGAATGTCCGAGTCGTCCGGCGTGCCCCCATCGACCGTGTAATAAATGGTGCAGCCGGTTGTCGACGAGGTGATCGCGATCTCGGTGGTGTGTTCGTACACGATGCTTCCGTCCGGCGACGGCACCGTGACCGTCGGCCGAACGACGTGCGCCCGAGTGGCCACCGCCCCGTACTCCGCCGTTGTGACGTGCTGAGCGATCCACCGGAGAGTCCAGGCGGGGCCGACGCCCGCCGCTCCCGGCGTGAACGCGCCCGAGTACAAGGCGTCGGTGTTGTCCGGCGTTTCGCCATCAACCGTGAAGTAGATGTTACACCCCGTCGTCGCACACGCGAGCGTGATGCTCGTCGTGTCGAGCAGGTCAGCGTCGGCCGTCCGATTGTAGGTGGGTGTCGCCGGCACGACATCGTACGTGTATGTGACGGTATCGCTCACAACCGCCGGACCGGTTGCCGAGAACGCCTTGACCACCTTCCGATTACCGATTTCGATCTCGCCGAACGTCACCGTACCGTCCATATACATGTCATCCGGATTTACCGGGGTGCCCCCATCCGTCGTGAGATATATGAACGCACCATCAGTCACACAGCTAATGTTCACCGCGGCGCCGGCGACGAGGTTGCCCGAGAGCTGGTCAAGCACCGGGGGCGCCGGGATCACAGTATACGAGGTCGTGATCGTCGTGCTCACGTTGTTGGGACTGGCGTCCTGACGGGCGAACATCTTGAGCTGACTTCCGCTCAGGAAGTTGATCACGAACGCGCCCGTGTAGAGGTCGGGCGGAACGGTCGGCGTGCCACCGTCAATGCGGCAGTAAATCGAGCACCCGGCGGAGGAACTGGTGAGCGTCACCGACGTCCCATCCGCGATGTTACCGGCGGGCGCGCTCGATGTCGGCGCGACCGGATTGACCGTGAAGACATACGAATTGATCGCCGAGAGCTGCCACGTCGACGTCTTACGAGCTCGAACCTTGACCGTGGTCGTTCCCAGGGGGGCGTTAAACGCCGACGAGTACACGCCGCTGTTGGTGTCGGGATCGGTGCCGTCCGTCGTGAAGTAGATTGTGCTTCCGTCGGTCGCGCATGCGAGCGTGATGTCAGTCGTCGCCAGAACCGTTGACGTTCCGGGACTGGCAGTGGCAACACTCGGATGCACCGTGTGCGACTGCGACGCGATCGTGCTGTAGGTGCTAGTATGTAATGTTATCATCTTGAGCGTCCATGAGCCGACGGCGGCCGCGCCGGGCGTGAACGCGCCCGAGTACAGCGTGTCGGTGGCGTCGGGATCGGTGCCGTTCGTCGTGAAGTAGATCACGCCCCCGTCGGACGCCAACGTGATGCTGGTCGTGTCGACGATGTCGGCGTCGGCCTCTTGGTTGCACGTCGGCGGGAGCGGCCGAACCGTGTACACATAGTCGGTCGTGTCCGACAACACCCCCGACGCGGAGTCGTATAAGCGGATTCGTAGATACACCGGCCCCACGGGTGCCAGGTCGACGCTCGTGCCGACGACACTGCCGACCGTCGGCAGTGCCGGCAGCGTGACCCCCGCGGCGTAACGATATGTGCAACTTCCCGTTGCGCCTGCAAACGTGACCGTCGCCCCGTAGTCGACCGCCGAGCTTGTCGGAGTGGCGGTCGGCGCCGTCAGCGAGCCGAGAACCGGCGGAACGCCCGCCGACATCACCATCACGTCGTACGTCTGGCTGGTCGTGTCCGACGCGTGAGCGGGGGCATGCCCGAGTCGGGGATAGTCGGAGTCGCCCCAGACGATCGTCAGGCCGCAGTTCAGCGAGCCCCCGGATTCGGCAAACGTTGACAGACTCAGCGCCGCCGTTTCCGACGACTTACACGCGAGAAAGACCGCACAGGTCATGTCGTCACCGCCCTCGACGATGAACGCGTACGTGCCGAACGTTCCGGTCGAAAGATTTGACGACGCGGTCGTACTGTTGGCGGCGATGGCCACGTTGATGTATGTGATCTCGGATGATGCGAAGCCGCTGGTGACCTGGAACGAGTTTCCGGTGATCGCGCCCGTCGCGGTGACGTCAACGGCGCCGATGTCGACGGAGGCCACAAAGTCGCCGGCAATGTCGATGCCCGCGCCGATGACGGTCGAC
>Ga0307989_1001820_pt1 | contig 10779 bp, 7 predicted proteins | sample EllFjometagen185_FD_203164 | JGI IMG/M metagenome (GOLD analysis project Ga0307989, IMG submission 203164) | Marine microbial communities from Ellis Fjord, Antarctic Ocean - #185 | ecosystem: Environmental > Aquatic > Marine > Unclassified | place: Southern Ocean | collected 2014-10-08 | reverse complement strand
TGTAAAAACATTCCATTAAAACGTATTGGAGACCCTGAAGAGGTTGCTAATCTGGTTCTATTTTTGAGTAGTAACTTATCAAATTACATAACCGGCCAAACTATACATATTAATGGTGGATGGATCTAATGAGTATCCCATTATCTGATAAAATTTGTTCTGCAGAAGAGGCTGTTAGCCTGATCAAAGACAATGATACTATTGCTTCAGAAGGATTTACCCTTTTTTTACAGGCGGAAGCATTAAGTAGTGCTCTGGAAAATCGTTTTTTAACGACGGGAGAACCAAAGGACCTAACCCTCGTTTTCACCGCCATGCACGGCTTAATTCCTGCACCCCTTCTGGTTTTGTTGAACGCATAAAACTCGATGGTAATGATTGGATTTAGTATAAATCATTCCCTATCAACATTGCCTTCCTAAGTGCCTCGGTTATAGACACCTATGGGGAATTTACTATTTGAACAGGATCCCTTTTTTGGAACGAGTTTATCGATTGCTCAGGCTGTACACATAGCGGGTGGTTTTCCAATTAGGAGATACGGGTCTTGAGCTGATTGAAATTGCCCCGGGTATTGATCTGGAAAGAGATATTTTGGCACTTCTGGATTTTAAACCCTTAATCAGAAATCTAAAACAAATGTCATCGCATCTGTTTTCCAAGCCCGCTTCAATATGTTAAACCGTTCTATAAAATTATGAACCGATTGCATATAGGTTTTTCCGATCACTGATAAAGTCAGTTATTCCTGGTCAGAAAACAGCATTAACCCGCACAGTTTTATTCTAGGATTTATGAAATTGGCTCACCTATCTTCTTTTATCCATATTCTTCACCAATTCATCCACTGACAATACTGCTATTTTGGAGCTTGTATCCGACGCTGCATAGGGAACAATCAAAAAACCATTATGTTCAAGCCCACCGCAAGAGTAGACCACATTGGGAACGTATCCGTTTCGTTCCAGCTCACTAGGGCAGAGAAAAGGTCTCTTAAGAGAAGCTATAACTCTTGAGGGGTCATTGGAATCAAGAAGAAGCGCTCCCATACAATATCTTCTTACGGCACCAACACCATGGGTAAGAAGAAGCCAACCGTAAGCAGTTTTTATGGGAGAACCGTTATTTCCAATCTGAACAAATTCCCAGGGCTGTTCCGGTATTTGAAGCAGTTTCGAATTTTCCCATGTATAAATATCATCAGAAAACATAATAAAAAGGTTTTCATTGTCCTGCCGGGCTATCATAGCGTACTGCCCGTTTATCTTCTCCGGGAAAAGAGCCATCCCTTTATTCTTCGAATCCTTTCCCTTAAGACGAGTAACCCGGAAATGTGAGAAATCTTTGGTCTCAATAATTTTGGGAAATATTTCAACACCACTATATGCAGTGAATGTGGCATAATATGTTACATCACTACCTTCATCGGAAGCATTGTTTTCGAACCTGACAAACCTGGCATCTTCAATTCCCAAACGTTCATCTTCAAGAACAGGGAAAATTGCCCGTGAAGAAAGTTCTGAATCCTTACTAAAATTCAATTCATACACGGTATCACTGACATGTGTAATCGTCCCCAGATCAAGAAACTGACTGTTCTCTTCAATAAATATTTCTCCATTTTTCTTTAACAGCCCCTCACCGAATAATATAGAAGATATATGTCCCTCTCCTACAGCTCTGAAGCTCTGGATAAACCTTAATTCCCCATCCTGAATTTCACTCTGATCAGGGTGAGGCACCATTGATGGATTAAAAAAAGCAGCGGAGGCTACAGAATATTCCATGGTAAAATAGGCTCCGGTGAGTAATTTTCTGTTTTCAGTAGAGGTTCCACTATATCCGGTTTCATTTACAGCTGCTTCATAGTGATCTTTAAAAACTTTATTGATATCTCTATGACGATCAGAGAAAAGCTCAAGATTTTCAGCAAGAAGCTCATCAACTCTTTCTTCCGATAATAAAGCTACCCTATCAATTATATTCAATGCCCTTTCATTGTGCTTGATCGGATAAAAATATCGGGTAATGACCCGGCTGCTGTCAGGAAAAAATTCACAATCCAATTTAATAATATTCACCTTTTTTCTGTCCACTTTCATTTAGTTAATCCTTTCTTCCAGTATAATTTTTCTATTGCTTTAATGGTTTTCCTTCCAGCTTAAAGTGCAAAAAAGTAGTATGCTGCTCCTCCTTCAATTGTGAAGAGAAGTGCCGATCCATTTTTTTCTATGACTACAAATTTCTTTTCTGTATCCAGTACTTCTGCACATCCAGTTACTAAAACAGGAGCAAATGTTCCCGGAACCCCTGAAAAAGTCACAACAGTGTAATCCATCTTGCTGTTATCAATATCTGCTATCGGATACGCGCTGTACACTGTCAGACCCGAAGAGACCTCTTCATACGCTAATGCAGCAAATGAAGGTGCCATCCCTGCACCATAGACCTCCTGCCCAATCGCTCCCCATATATCCCATCCATCACGCATATCCTCAATTGGGATATAAAGATCAAGTCTGTTTTGTCCAACGGTATCATATGCTGCCGGTTTTTCCGTAATAATTCCATCGGAAACAAAAGGAGGAATACTGCTTAACATTGTACCAAGAGTATGGTAACAAAATTCGGCAACTAGTTTTTCGACCGCTGGGTCAATCCTACCATGTGCCAACCTAAGATATTCCTTTAAATAAATCCAGGTTTCATATTGCTCTTTTGGGGTAATTGCAGCTGATCGCTGTGTTGGATTCAAGCCGAAAAAGGTTCTTACAGATTTCCCGTTTCCATAATCAACCTCATATATCCATGATAAACGAATCAGATTTGCAATAGGACCATATGAATAATCAAACCAACCAGCATCTCCTGTACGAACAGCAAGCTCTGCTGCGGCTAATGCAGCAGCGGCAGTCATGTGGGTTTCATAGGAAAAATCAAATCCATATCCGGGAAAGGCCTGCACTGCGTTCATAGCTTCCTGCAGGCACCTGCTTTTTTCACTTTCTTCATCATAGAGATCAGATAATCTAATCATGTATAGAGCGTATCCACCTGCCGCATCAGGCTCCCTGCCTGTTCCCTGCCACTCATTAAATCTATAGAATTGAGGGAAACGATAATTGACTGCCTTCGCAAAACTTATCCATGAGCCCCTGCTTCTTTTCGCGAGATCTGACGCTTCTTCATATCCAAACAAACCCCATTCTGCTGCTTTAAGAACGTGTCCCAGTTCATACCAGGTATCACCCCGCCCCTGATCACCGGTCACCTCAAGTGGTCCGGAATTCTGTATCAACCCGAATTTTGGGTTGAAAAAATCTCCCAAAGCCGACAAACTCTCATCAATAATCATATCAATTTGTTCGGTACTTCCATAGCGATACTTATAACGGGCTGCCGCTAGTCCGATATCCAGCTGAGTTATCGCTTCAGCAGACTTGCGGGTATCTCCGACATAGGCACGCCAGTAGCGTTTACCATTGAGAATCACATAGGTATCAGGATCATATAAATCATTAATTGTTTTATCAGCAATGTCATCCCAATCAGGTAATATACCCTCGGGTTTTGCAAGCAGATCATAAATATCACTAACTTGTGTTAGATAACGTTTAAAGACTTCATCCTCTGATGAGGGTTCGCGGGGAGTAATATAGAGATAGTTGTCATATATCACACAAGGCTCATTTTCCGGAAGACGGCGGATATCATTCCATCCTATGTTATGACCGAAAGTATATCCCCGCCGTGATGGAGTTGCCGAAGACGAATAGTGAACAACTTCGCAAAAGTCGTTTAAGCGTGTCAGATCTGTCCAGAATAGTATTGTACTGTCTATTTTTTCAGCATAGCCATAAAAACATGGAGCTGCACCCGGAGCTCTATCCGCATATGAAGTATAACCACCGGATGTAATCGCGGCTGTAGGAGTATCGATAAAACTCCACTCCAGTGTAACATCCTGAGAAGGAACTGGAGCCGTTGGTGTAAGATCAATCTTATAGTGGATTAGCCCGGGGTTATATTTATAGAGTAAAAGCTCCATTGAAAAATCTGCCCATGACGACTGCCCATGAAGCAACACACCACACAGCTCATCCTCATCGATGATCTCAACACTCTTTATGGAAGAGAGCAAATTAAGATCTTCTCCCAGAGGACTTAGCGCTAATGAACCGGGATTATTCCCATGAGATAGAATTAACTTTTCACCATTCAGTATAAGATTGTATTCTCCGGTATAAAGGACTATTTTCCCGGTGTCTGTTTTCAGGAATCCGGCAGAAGGTGTATCTATTTGCCTGATTAAAGGAAATTCAGAACTATTGTACTCAAAGGCAGGATAAGTAGTCCTGGATTCGTCCACTGGCACACTGCTATCCCTGCTTATACTACTGCAGCTTGCTGTAATCAGCAGCAAAACAGTTATCAGGGAAATCCAACAGCCAAGTCGACAACCAATAAATTTTTTCACAATCATGCTCCTGTAGCATCTAATGACGGGCTCTAATGAAAGTTATCATAAAGTTATTCTTATTCCTTCAGGTGAATCCAGAAAATACTTTTTACCATATACTTCTACATAAAATGATTTCTCTAAAACTGAAATAGGTTTCAGGAATAATTCTTTTACAGAAATGTCAATGCAACACTCAGTACCCCTCCAGGTAAGGTTAAATTTAAGACTCTTCCATGCTTTTGGAAGACGAGGATTGATCCGTAAGTTGGTATCGGCTGAAATACGGACTCCCCCAAAACCATTTACTATCGCCTGCCAGTTTCCTCCATGGGATGCAGCGTGAAGTCCGTCGGTACTACTCTGTATATTATCACCCAAATCAATTCTTATGGATTTCTGGAAATACTCATAGCCCTTTTCAACTTCATTCATATCAACTGCTACAATTGCATGTATACCGGCACTTAATGAAGAATCATGGAGGGTTTTCGGCTCATAATAATCCCAGTTTACTTTTTTTGTTTCACTGGAAAAATCATTACCCTCAAGATAGAGAAGCATTATCACATCAGCCTGCTTAACAACCTGACTCTGAACCACATCTTTCCAGCTGTAATCTTCCAGAATAGCACCAACTTTTCCTTTGTATTTGGAAAGATCAATCATCTTCTTATCCGTAAAGCCCTCATACTGCTGAATAAAACCGGTAATTTTATCCCCTGGTAAAAATATTTTCCCTACTTTTTCTTTCCAGTCGTTGAGCTCATTCATAGTGAGATTCAATAAAGTCGCAACCTTTGCCCACACATCTGCCTTATTCTTTATGATCCATCCGGAAAACTGGAGAGTTTTTTCTATTTGCCGCATAACCATATAATTTGTAAATGCATTATTATCTACATGTTCGCTGTACTCATCCGGTCCCATAACATCATTTATCTCATAACGGTCTTCTGATTTGTTATAAACAAGTCTGCTTGCCCAGAAACGAGAGGTATCCAGCATTATCTCCAATCCATATCTGAACATAAAATCATAATCTCTAGTTACTTCAAAATATTGCCAAAGACTATATACCACATCACTAGTAATATGGATTTCCAGATCGCCGCTCCAGATCCGTATTTGCTCACCAGTTTCTATATCAACTGCACCCCACTTTGGTGTTACTTCAACCCCCGAATCCGCCGATTCCCAGGAATACATTGCCCCTTTGAAACCATTATCTTCTGCTTTTTTTCTTGCTCCTCTAAGTGATCTATATCGATATAGAAGAAGATTTTTAGCAGTTTCCGGTGCGGTAAAAGTATGAAAAGGCAAAATGAAAATCTCAGCATCCCAGAAAGCATGCCCCTTATACCCTTCTCCTGAAAGACCTTTGGCAGCAATACCGATTTGATCATCATGAACTGGTGTCATCTGATGGATATGGAAGATGGAAAATCGGATTGCAAGTTGATCAAAATCGGGGCCGTCAATGGAGATATCATCGTTATCCCATATTCTGTCCCATTCTGCCTTGTGATTTCTAAAAAGACTATCATAGCCCAGTAGACTGGCTTCCTTAAGTTTCCCTAATGCATTTATTTCCAAGCTTTTATCTGATAGTCCAGCTATTTCCCTAAACTCAGGATCACGGCTAGAGCAAACTACAACCAATTTTTCCATGCAGAAGGATTTTCCCTCAATGACCTCACAACGTGATAAGAGAGATATCCGTCTCCTTCCGGTTCTGACTTGTTCTAATTCTGATATGCTGCCGCCATCTCTGTAAAACAGGTGTTTTACAGCAACAGTAAGCCCAATATTCGATTCCTGGGTACGTGATGTCGTAGAAATGAAACCATCCTTATCTAAACTTGAATTTCCCTCTTTAAAATGTTGGACACCGCTGTTAGACACTTGTCCATCAATTCCTGAAAGGATTTCAATGACACCTGAATAATTAATTGGAATGACCTCAATTTTTATTGCTGCATTGTTCAGATTGCACAGGGATACGAATCGTCTAAATGCTAAACGTGTTATTTTCCCTGAAGAACTTTGCCATTCGACTATTCTTACCAGCTCACCATTTCGCAGATTCAATTGCCGTTGCCAAAAGAGAATTTTCCCATTGCACAGACTGAATAATTCTCCATCAAGTTTTATGCTTATTTTTGTCCAATCAGGAATATTTGGCAATTCAGTAACTTCACCGGGAAATTCATCAAATAATCCAGCAACATAGCAACCTCTTACTTCACCTGGAGTCCCCTCTTCAACCGAAGCCCGAAGTCCCATATAACCATTTCCAAGGGAGAATAACGTTTCAAATTTACCAGTGGTTTCAGGATTGAAAGCTGTCTCAGTAATCATCCAATTTTTATATTCATCTTTTCCAATATTATAGGTAATACTCATGCTGTCTCCTGTATAAAAACTGCTAAATATTCGAGTTTTTGGACATTATTTAACCCTCAAATATTTCCAACCTACTGCTTTTAGTTGAATAGTGATAATAGTCTATTGATATATAATTTTTATTCTTACCCTTTCAGACCACTAAAAGAAACACCCTCTATATAGTACTTGCTAAATAAAAAGAACAATAATAGAACAGGAATAGCATTAAACATTGCACCCACAAGGACAAGGTTCATTTCTGATTTATATTGCTGCTGGAAGGTCATAAGAGCAACATTGAGAGTCCACATACTGACTTTACTAAGATACAGCAAGGCATCCATAAAATTATTCCACATGGATTGGAACTTCAGAATAAATAGTGTAAGGAGGGCCGGCTTGGAGAGAGGAATGACTACATTCCTAAAAATATCCATAAAACTTGCTCCATCAATTGTGCAAGCCTCCTCAAGTTCGGCCGGGATTGACTTAAAATACTGGGTTAGGAGAAAAATTCCAAAAGCTTCAACAGAGCCGGGAAGAATAAGGGCCCAATAGGTGTTGATAAGATGAAGTTTTGACATAAAAACATATTTGGGTACAAGGGTTACTATCCCGGGAAGCATCATGGAGGAGAGCATAAAGGTAAAGATTATGTTTTTCCCCCTGAATTTTAACCGCGCAAAAGCGTATCCACCCATAGCACAAAAGAGTACCTGCAATATTGATGTTAGAACCGAAAGAAAAGCTGTATTGAACAACCATCGCGGAAATGTTCCACCCCTTCCTAAATCGGTATTCCATGTATTCGCCCAGTTCTCCCAGAGCCAGTTATCGGGAAGAAATTTGGGGGGCCATGCAATTATTTCTGCATTAGTTTTAAATGTCCCAAAAAAGGAGAGAATAAATGGAGCAAAAAGAACTGTAGAAATAAATATCAATACTAAATACCTTACCGCAATTATTACTTTCGCTCTAATTGATAATTTGTTTTTTAAAAATTTTGTTGTTTCCATATCAATATTGCTCCGTTTTCTCTTCAATAACTTTTCTCTGTATATATGTCAGTGCAAATATTACTACTGCAAGAATAAAAGCCATTGCAGCTCCATACCCTGCCCTTATCGGACCATTTATACCGAGTGTTTCCGTGTATATTTGATAAACAGGAACCAGTGTTGTATCCAGGGGTCCTCCTGCTGTCGCCAGCTTTACATAATCAAACATCTGAATACAGCCCATAGTGCCAAGCACCACAACCAGTGTGGTAATTGGCCCCAACATCGGCAGGGTTATTTTCCAGAACTGTTTCCATCGTGAAGCACCATCTATCGAAGCTGATTCATAAAGAGAGGGAGGAATGTTAACAAGTGCTGCGAGAAACATGATCATAAAAGTTGGTGAAGTTGTAAAAATGGCCAGTAGCATCACAGACAGCAAGGTAATGCTCGGTCCATGGAAATACCATTTTTCATAGGCAATATCTCCCCCGAATGCCCTTGCAATTAGCTGAAAAATACCATCCGGTTTATTCAACCATTCAATATTATGCCACTCTAAACCAAAAACTCCTGCAACATTTTCAAAGAGCAGATTAATATAACCCGTTTTCAGAAAAAGCCACATGAAAATCATGGAAATAACCACAGAAGAGGTAACACTTGGGGCGTAGAAAAATGTTCTAAAAAAAAGTTTTCCCGGAATGGGTTTATAGAGAATTACCGCCATAAACATAGCGGTAAATGTCTGGGTAAATACCACGATCAGGGTATACCATGAAATATTTAAAAACCCCCGTCTAAAGTCCTTAGACATGAAAGCCTTTGCATAATTCTTAAAACCTACAAACTCCGGTTTTTGAAACATATTCCAACTATGAAGGCTGATGTAGAAGGCAAACACCAGCATACCAACTGTAAAAACTAATGTTGCTAACAGATAGGGAGAAAGAAATGCATACGCGGCAAGCTCTTCTTTCTTTTTCATACTGCTTAAAGATGATTGTTTGTTCACATTTCCTCCCAATTATTTATAAACAGGCAGGAGAAAATTTTCTCCTGCCTATCCAAAATCTAAATTACTATTCGCCTGCTAATATTGCATTGATTTTCTTATCAGCTTCTGCAAAAGAGGCATCAACTCCAAGTACACCAAGATAGATTCTTTCAATCGCTTTTGATGCTTCATCATTAATCTTTCCTGTATTTGGTCCCCAATTGGCTACTACACCAACAAGGCCTCCTGCTGAAATGGCTCTATCATTAGGATCCTGAATCAGGTCCAACTGATCAGGATGAGCAGGATAAGCAAACCCTGTTGCTGCTACTTCAGCCTGATTCTCCCTGCTTGTAAGATAAAGAGTAAAAGCTGCTGCTGCTCTGGGGTATTCTGTTTTTGCATTAACTCCAATAGCATTTGTAAAGATAACATTTGACCTTTCACCATTCGGAGCCTTGGCTACCTGTACTGCTTTCCAGTTAACATCAGGGAAATCATTCCTCATATAGTTAACCATCCAACCGCCTTCATAAGTCATGGCAATCAGTTCTTTACCTATAGCTTCCCCGCACCATCCGGCACCAACATCAGAACTGGTAACAAGGACACCGTCATTTTTCATCTTAAGAAGGTACTCAGCGGCACCTTTTACAGCAGAAGTATTCATGGTTCCTTCACTAAAATCTGCATTGGTATAAGTTCCGCCATTAGCAAAGGCCCAAGGAGCAAATCTTGCCCAGTCTGCATTCTGCCCAAAACCTGCGTAATCTGTTTTTTCAACAATTATTCCTGCTGCTTCAGCAAGATCATCCCATGTCCAGTCATCTGTTGGTTCGGCTATACCTGCTTCCTTGAATGCTGCAGGAAGATAGACAAGACCTAAGGTTCCCCAGTCTTTTGGAAGACCATAGGTTTTACCGTCCAGAGTAAACAGGGTAAGCAAAGATTCAATAAAATCGCCACGGGTTACATCAGCCTCCGCCATGTAGCCATCCAGCTGTAAAAGCTGTCCGGTAGTTCCGAAAGCTGTCATCAGTTGGTCATCAACATAAAAAACATCCGGTGCTGTTCCCCCGGCCATCATAGCCTTCAGTTTTGTCTGAAAATCTGCCGGAATTGGCTGATAATCTACAATTACATCGGGGTAAATTTTATTAAAGCGGACTATTGCATCTTTATAAATCTGCTGTTCTGTTTGATCACCCCAGCCTGACAATACGATTGTTGCTCCCTCTTCGACAGCAAACTTTGTAAAACTTGCAGCATCGGCTCCTGTCATCTCTGCCAAATTTGCAGACCCGGAATCCTGTTCTCCACTTGCAAACAACATTGTCCCGACACATAAAAATACCAAAACCATAGTAAATGTAAGTAATTTTTTCATTCTAACCTCCATAGTATTCCGTCTTATAGACGGATAGAAATTTAATAAATCAATTAAGATCTTATACTCAAAGCGCTTCGGAAACTTCTAAAAAAATCTACTATCCTGTTTACACACCTTATGCAGAACCCCTAATAATAAGTTCAACATCAATCTTTTTCCTCCTTGGAATATAATCAGGATGTTCTATAATCTTATGCAGCAGCTTTGCCCCCTGATAACCCATCTCGAATTTATGCTGTCTAACTGTTGTTAATCCTGGATGGGAGTATCCCGCAAAAAATACATCATCAAAACCAATAACAGCAACATCTTCAGGAATCCGGTAATTTTCTTCCTTCAAAGCCTTAATAGCCCCTACAGCCATCAGATCTGAAGCAGCAAAAAGAGCAGAGAATTTTATTTTCTCCTCTAACAGCTTTTTCGCTGTCCTGTATCCCCCCTCCTCAGTATAGTCACTTTCTATGGTAAGGTCGGGATCAAATGGAATCCTATTTTCCTCAAGAGCTGTTTTATATCCATTAAAACGGATCGAGCTGACCGCTGCCAG
>Ga0307989_1001819_pt1 | contig 10780 bp, 8 predicted proteins | sample EllFjometagen185_FD_203164 | JGI IMG/M metagenome (GOLD analysis project Ga0307989, IMG submission 203164) | Marine microbial communities from Ellis Fjord, Antarctic Ocean - #185 | ecosystem: Environmental > Aquatic > Marine > Unclassified | place: Southern Ocean | collected 2014-10-08 | reverse complement strand
GTGAAAACAACACTATTCTAAAAGCAATTGATGCCCTAAATACACTTAGCAAAAGAAGATTAATTTTAGATGTTAACTTATTAAAAAAGATTCCTTTAGGTGCAGGTTTGGGTGGGGGAAGTAGTAATGCGGCAGGTACATTGGTGGCGCTGAATGATTTTTATCAACTTAAACTGACACGCATACAATTAGAAGAAGTCGCCCTTAAAATCGGGGCTGATGTTCCTTTTTTTTTAAATCCTGGTCCTGCTTTCGCATCCGGCATCGGGGAGAAACTGACCCCAATTACAACTTCTGATAAATTTTTCTTAGTCGTAATTTTCCCGGATTTGCATATTTCAACTAAAGAAGCCTATAAAAACTGTAATATTTCCGGAAGGAAGAATCCCATTCAAAGCTATTGCTTTGAGTCAGTTTCACGACTTCCATTAGTAGATTTAAATGATTTTTGGGAATATCTGTCGAATCACTACCCTGTATTCGAAAAATGTGTATCTGCTCTAAATAGGACCGGAGCTTTAACAGTCGGCCTTTCCGGTTCAGGAAGTTCCGTTTTTGGCGTATTTAAAAACCAGATCGATAGAGACCGGGCAGTATCAAATATGAATCTCAGCCAAAGCTACCAAATTTTTGGCTGTGAAACTTTGGATTCATATTCTTATTTGCCTCTATAAAGATCAACCTTTTAAATTCACATTTTCATCAATAGAATAAGTTTGTATACTCGCACTCTTGCAGGGAATGCATATTTTCTTCTTACTACCAAAAACGCCACAGCTAACCATGATAAAACTTAAGGCTGCAATGATAAAAATATTAATCGTCGTTTGTTTAAATCTTTTCATAACTTTACTCTTATAAATTTGCTTTTTAAAAATACATTATTTATTTGTATATCCCAATTAATCAGATACACAAATAAGCAATGCTAAATCCCAGCCAAAACCTCTTAAAAAAAATATTGTCAAAATATTTCAATTGATCAGGAAAAACATCCTGTTTTCTTAATCTTTTTTTATTCTAAAAAGTAAGTACTAAGGGGAAAATTAATCACCCACTAAGTAACCAAACATCCTTGTTTTACAATCCGATTCCTTTTAATATTGCTATTGGGTTAAGGCTATCGACTCAAACCGAGCCAATAGCCTCACTTTATTCAACCACTAATTCAACAACCGTAACACATTATGCGGCACTTGATTCGCCTGTGCCAACATCGCCGTTGCGGCCTGAGACTTGATCTGATTTTTAGTGAATGCAGCCATTTCCGAAGCCATATCCACATCTCTGATAATAGATTCAGCAGATATCAGGTTCTCACTGGCGACTCGTAGGTTCGACAAATTGCTTTCCAGTGTATTCTTCTGGAAGGCACCTAAACTACCCCGAATAGCAGTGACCTCATTAATCGCTCTATCGATCATTGATAATGTGTCAGTAGCTCCCTGGAAATTGGTCACAGTAACCTCATCCAAACTTCGGAAACCACTTTTATTTAAAACACCCCGTGCCAATGTTTCTGAACTAGTACTGGGAAGTGACACTCCAACAGTTTGAGCCTGATTGGCCCCCACCTGAAATTTTAGAGACTTTTGATTCACAAAAACCCGACCGACGGACATACCCTCGTCCGGAATTTCCTGAATTTCAGCGCCTTCTTCAACTTCCATGGTTTTATCATTAACCACACAACCTGCTTCCAGAATCTCTTTTTCACCACCATAGTATCTGATCTCGACACCATCCACACACCGGGCACCTTTGATACCCGTCAGGACCTGTCCATCACCAACGGCTGATTCACCATTGATGGTTCCTTTGATATCACTACCCTGCATCGCAGATTCAATTTCTTCAGCTGCGGCAGACAGAACTCCTTCAGAAGTACTGGAAACCTGGAATGAATATTTTGATCCATATTGGTTATGGTTAACAGTGATTGTCCCTGAATCATCCAAACTAATATTTACATCCAATCCATTTCGAGCCGCTTCATTCCGAAGGTTTTGAACGGCTGTATCAACCGTATCATCTTCTGTAGCCGTATAACTTGCCATACGACCATTTTCAATGACTGTCAGTTTCTCTCCGGACTTCACCATTTCATCAGTTAAAGCAGATGTACCGGTAACATTGGTTTGTGTCGCAACCTGATTGATCTTAACATCAAAACCATGGGTACTGGAATCTTTACTAGCCAGTGATGCATCCACAAATTCCAGATATTCACCTGCCGTAAACCCAGATGCACCATTAGATCCATCCAGTAGTCGTTTATTTCCAAATGAAGCCTGCTTAGAAATCCGATTGATAGTATCTAAGGCATTTCGGATCTCATTTTGGTCTGCCTGCAACATTACCTCATCATTAACACCTTCATTAGCTGCATGAATCGCCAGTTGTCGAACACCAGTTAACAATTGACTAATTTCTCCCAGGTTGGCTTCAGTGGTTTGTACCAGCGAAACGGCTGTTTCTGAGTTGTCTATCGCCTGTTTAATACCACCTATCTGAGCACGCATCTGCTCTGAAATAACCAATTTTGCCGGTCCGTCTGCAGCACGAGTAACCTGCAAGCCTGATGATAACCTTTCCAATGTTCTGGCTAGCTGATCATCATTGGCCTTTAAGTTTCGATGTGCATTCAAGGCACTAATGTTATTATTTATTCGTAAACTCATAAATACCTCCTTGTTAAGGATAACTCCCTTTGTGAGTTAGAAAACCTCCTCACATTTTAAAAAACACCTCCTGTTTTGATTAACAATCCATGTTTATTGAACAGCTCCCTGTGTTCAATTCAAAAACTCTATAAAATTTTGGTAAAACAAATTAACTTTTCAAAAGGCAATTATCCCAATAAGGCCCTCACTTTCTCCGGTTCCTGGTTCGCTTGTGCCAACATTGCAGTTGCTGACTGAGTTTTAATTTGGTTTTTAGTATATTCAGCCATCTCCTTTGCCATATCAACATCACGAATAATAGATTCAGAAGAAATCAAATTTTCATTAGCCACCCGCAAATTCGTCAAGTTGTTTTCAAGGGTATTTTTTTGAAACGCACCTAACTTGCCCCGGTCTTCTGATACCTGACCAATAGCATCATCGATCAGTTTCAGTGAGTCCTGAGCACCTTGATAAGTCCGCAAATCAATATCAGTCAAACTTCTAAAATCACTTTTATTGGCTATATTTTGCGCTAGAAAATCTGTTTTTAAACCTTTGATTGAAACACCTACAGTTTGGTTTTGTCCTGCTCCCACCTGAAAACGAACTGAATTCTGAGAAATATACACCCTTCCCACAGATTTTCCTTCTTCAGGTATTTCTTGGACCAGAGGCTCTTCTACTTCTTCTCCAGCCTTGTCATTGACAACACAATCCAAATTTGTCAGGTCTTCATCATTACCGGAATATTTAATTTGAAGTCCTTCAATACACCTCGAACCATCCACTCCGGTCAAAATTTGATTACGACCAATCGTAGTTTCACCATTGATCGTCCCTTTGATATTCAATCCTTTATCTGCAATTTGCAGTTCTCCTGCATTTGCACTTGTTACTCCGGCAGTACTGCTTAAAGCCTGAAAGCTATAATCAGATCCGTACTTTCTATGAGTCAATAAAATTTGACCACTATCTTCCAATTCAATATCAACACTTATCCCCTTTCGATTAATTTCATTCTGGAGATTTTGTATTGTTGTTCCAATAGTATCTTCTTTCGTTGACACATATGAAGCCATCCTACCATCTTCAATTACACTAAGTTTTTCACCTGCTTCAATCATTTCCTGGGTTAAAACTTCTGAACCCCGAATACTGGATCTACTAGCAAGTTGACTAACTCGAACTTCAAATCCGTTTTCCCTGCTATCGCTGGTTGCTTCGCTTGCACTAACAAACTCCAGGTTCTCACCACTGGTATTCCCTGAAACTCCATTGGAACCATCCAGTAGCTTCCGATCACCAAATTGAGCTTGTTCCGCAATACGATCAACTGACGCTAAAGCATTTTCAATTTCAGTTTGATCTGCTTGTAAGGCATGATTATCATTTGCACCTTCATTAGAGGCATGTAATGCTAATTGCCGCATATCGATCAACAATCTGGCAACTTCCGACATATTGGCCTCAGTTGTTTGAACCATGGAAACAGCTGTTTCCGAGTTGTCAATTGCCTGATGGGTACCTGCGATCTGAGATCGCATTTGTTCTGAAATCATAAGAGCCGCAGGGCCATCTGAAGCTCTGTTAATTTTAAGACCTGATGAAAGATTTTCCAGACTTTTACCAAGTTTTGCTTCATTATACAGCAAATTTCGGTGAGCATTAATGGCTGTCAGGTTACTATTTATCCTCATGGCCATAACTTATCTCCTTGTCATGGTAAACTTTTTTAAAATAATATAAATATGTTACTTACCTACCTCCATGTAGCATTTTTCAATTTATACCGGGATTACCCCAGTAACCCTAAAACATTTTGTGGTAATTGGTTCGCCTGTGCCAACATTGCTGTCGCTGACTGAGTTTTGATTTGATTTTTAGTAAACTCTGCCATCTCTTTCGCCATATCAACATCACGAATGATTGATTCTGATGATACCAGATTTTCATTCTGAATACGAAGATTAGCCAGGTTACTTTCCAAGGTATTTTTCTGAAAAGCACCCAAATCACCACGATCAGCAGTTATCTGATTAATGGATTCATCAACCAAAGCTAAGGCATCCTGCGCTCCCTGAAATGTTGTCACATTAATATCTGCCAAACTTTTATAGCCAGATACGTTTGCCACACCTTTACCAAGGCTTTCTGAAGTCGCACTTTTGATAGAAATACCAACTGTTTGATTCTGATTGGCTCCCACATGAAACTTCATGGAATTCTGAGCCACAAAAACTCTTCCAATCGAGACACCACCATCTGGTATTTCCATCGCTTGCACTTCTGTATCTTCAGCATTAGGATCTTCAATATCCGCAACACGGCACTGAGCAGGTAATTCTGTTACCCCATCACCATAATAACGAATCGTTAAACCATCCACACACTTTGCGCCCTTGACCCCCGTCAATTCCTGACCACTACCAATGGCGGATTCCCCGTTGATAGTTCCCTTGATATCCATCCCAGCCTGGGTGGTTTCAATGGCACCAGCTTCCTGACTTAAAACGCCTGCTGTAGAACTTGAAATCTGGAATTTATAGTCCGATCCATAATTTTTATGCTTGGCAATGACCTGATTGTTTTCATCTAAATCGACATCAATTGCCAATCCATTTCGCTCAATCTCATTGCGCAAATTCTGAATCATCGTGCTGGCTGTATCATCCGCAGTAGCAGTATACATCGCCATTTTCCCATCTTCGATCACAGTAATTTGTTCACCCGATTTAACGATTTCTTCCGTTAAGGCGGTCGTACCAACAATTTCTGACTTCGAGGCAACCTGGGTTATCTTCACATCAAATCCATTCTCACGTGAATCACCTGTCGCCAAAGTAGCACCGACAAATTCAACATTCTTTCCAGTCGTACTTCCCGAAGCACCGTTAGAGCCATCCAGTAGTTTTTTCCTACCAAACTGAGCCTGGTTAGCAATTCGGTTAATCGTTTCTAAGGCATTTTCGATCTCATTCTGATCAGCCTGTAACATCACTTCATCATTGACGCCTTCATTTGAAGCATGAATCGACAATTGACGAATTGAGGTTAACAATGAGTTGATCTCAGACATATTGGCTTCTGTCGTCTGCACCAAAGACACTGCAGTTTCAGAATTATCAATCGCCTGATTTATACCGGCAATCTGTGCCCTCATTTGTTCAGAAATAACTAACGAGGCAGGACTATCTGCAGCACGGTTGATTTTTAACCCTGAAGATAATTTTTCAAGGGTTTTTCCCAATGCTGCTTGATTGGCCTGAAGATTACGATGAGCATTGAGCGCACCAACGTTGTGGTTTATTCGCATACTCATAACTACCTCCTTGTAGCAATTATATATATTAAGAATATCTTATATTCTTAAAAAGAAATGTCACTTAAAATGACATATAGTTCACCTCCATGTAAAAAACTAACATCCATGTCAAAAGAATCAGGTAGTAGAAACCTACCTGTTTAAAAAAAACATCAGTTAAGGTAAACCTTCAATAATAAAAATCATGAATGATTTCTCAAATCTGATATTGCTGGTAAACCAGGAATATTTTAATGTACTTTCTTAATATTCCCAATTGTTTAAAAACTCAGCTGCTAAAACATATTAAAATCCTTATTGTAGTAATGATAATACATTTTGTGGTAACTGATTTGCCTGGGCCAACATAGCTGTTGCTGCCTGGGACATAATCTGGTTGCGCGTAAATGTGGCCATCTCTTTTGCCATATCAACATCTCTGATAACTGACTCCGAAGATATCATATTTTCATTCTGGATTCTTAAATTCGATAAATTACTTTCCAGGGTGTTTTTCTGAAAAGCACCTAAATCACCACGGGCATTTGTAATAGAATTTATGGCAGCATCTACTAATGCCAATGTATCCTGTGCACCTTGAAAAGATGTGACATCAACATCTGATAAATTTTCAAAACCTGAAGAATTCATAACACCTCTTCCTAAACTTTCAGGATTAGTGCTTTCAACCGAAATACCAACCGTCTGGTTTTGATTGGCTCCCACATGAAATCTCATGGAATTCTGTGCCACAAAAACACGACCAACTGACATGCCGTCAGGTGGCATTTCTGCTTCTGCGGAGGCCCCCATACCGTCATCTTCCACAAAGCGATCTGCCACGCTACATTCAGGTGCCATTTGGTCCTTACCATCGCCATAGTAGCGAATAGTCAGTCCATCTACACACTTGGCTCCCTTGATTCCTGTTAGAATCTGTCCTTTACCAATGGCAGATTCTCCGTTGATATTACCTTTAATATCCTGACCAGCTTCAACAGCTTTAATTTCACCACCCATGTCACCTAAAACACCATCTGTACTACTTAAAACTTGAAATTTGTAGTCAGATCCATATTGGTTGTGCAAGGCCTCAATTTGCCCACCTTCATTCAAACTAACCGAAATGTCTAAATTATTTCGATTAACTTCATTTTGAAGATTCTGAATCATGGTTTCTTTGGTATCATCTGCTGTTGAGACATACGTAGCCATTTTTCCATCTTCAATAATGGTCAACTTTTCACCAGCATTTACCAACTCATCAGTTATTGCAACATTACCTGCCGAACTCGCCCTGGTAGCCACTTGAGTAATCTTAACATCAAAACCTTGCTCTCTGGAATCTCCTGTTCCCAGTCCTGCTGTCACAAATTCAAGATTCTCTCCGGTAGTGCTACCAGCTGCCCCACGGGAACCATCCAACAATTTTTTAGTACCAAACTGTGCCTGGTTCGAGATCCGATTAATGGTTTCTATGGCATTTTCAATTTCATTCTGATCCGCTTCTAACATCACCTGATCATTCACACCCTCATTAGAAGCATGAATCGCCAATTGGCGAACAGAAACCAATAAATTATTGATTTCAGCCATATTTGCTTCAGTGGTTTGAATCATTGAAACTGCGGTTTCAGAGTTTTCGACGGCTTGATTTAAACCGGCAATCTGAGCTCTCATCTGTTCTGAGATCACTAATGATGCAGGGCTATCAGCAGCCCGATTTATCTTCAGACCTGAAGAGAGTCTCTCCAGGGTTTTACCCATTGCATTATTATTTGCGACAACATTCCGATGAGAATTTAGCGCTGCAACGTTATGATTAATTCTATAGGTCATTTTCGTCCTCTTTGTTGAAAATATTCTCGCGAACGTCCCTGTCCACAATATTGAATCTGTTTTATTTCTAAATTTAAATTTAAAAATAAATTAATAAGATCATCCATGAAAACCCCAGTAATCCTCCATGATTACCTATTAAGTTGTTTAATAAGTGAATCCAAAATAAACACTTACCTTTTTAATATAATTCATCTTCCTATGACGAATTGTGTTTATAAAATCTTGACAGATAAACATCTATATTAGAATTCCAGCGAGTATTATATGTGATTTAAAATATTACTTAAATTACTTTACTCCATCGATAGACAGCAATTGAAACCATCAACCCACTTTCCAAGTCATTTAAATAAAAATCATCCATTTCTTCTAAAATTCTCATGCAGATATTCTCCAGTAACTTCATTCACCTGCTTTGGCAATTATTGCCACTGTTATTCAAATTTATTGTTCAGCTTTGGGCATAATACCCCACCGCTTGCGGCGGGGTATTTCATTCTCTATATCAAAAGCCGTTACCCACCTATAATTTCCGATCACGCAATTAACATCCTTTTTATCTGCTCAGCCATTTCGCTCGCTTTTTCATGAGAACAAGAAACGACGCCTATCTCAGCATCCTCTGAACTAACAGGGTTTTTTAAAAGAGATATGGCTATTTCTACATAAAAATTCTCTTTGTGTTTCAATTCGGATTGCAGATCTTTTAAATCATCCATGGCATATTGAATTAATTTAACCGACTCAGCCCTTTCCATGGCATCATTCGACCGAATCATTCTTAGATTCATAAACCCACAGGCATTTGATACTCCTACAGACATATTTTCTGGACTGATATTCGGCAGACTGATTAAATCCATCTCTGCACGATCAACCGACAGAGGCACTTGAATTCCATTTTGCCGAACAATTACCTTCCCTGTTGTTTCACCAACTTGTTGAACACTACCATTAAAATACAGAATTAGACCGTCTGTACGATAATTTCCGGCATCTCCTATCAAATATCCACCCATACCGTGCGCAGGTTCCCGATCTATATAACCAGCGACATTTTGACCAGGTTGAGATACTTCCGGTTCACCTGGAATTCTGGACAACAAGGCTGTATTCCGGCTAATACCTGTAAACTGTGTATGGTCCCCCGGTTCATTATGTTTGAGGGTCAAATAGTTATTCCTCGATTGAAACACACTGATATCCAAGCCATTTGCGTTCAACTTTTTTTGCAAATTGTTCAGCAAGGAATGAATACTTTCATTTGGTCTCAATTCATAACAGATTTCTTTTTTGTGATCCTTTACAGTGATATAATGTTCTCTATGAAGCGTTTCTTTATCCAATTTTTCCGTACCCATCATTATGCTAGAAAAGGGGACTTTCGTTACCTGGACATCGTAACCGGCTTCACCTGATGATTTTACCAAAGCGGAACCACGCACGAATTGTAAGCCTTTGCCGACAGTTCTACCAATCACACCGCTTTCGCCGTTCAATAAACTTCTCCCAGAAAAAGTTGTTTGTGAACAAAATGAATTCGTTTCTCTTAGCTTCTCATCAATAAAATGACTGATTACAGAACCAGGTATATTAGATTTAGGTTTGAATGATACCTCTTCATTCAAAAAATCCACTAAATCCTTCAGAACATCAGATATCTGATCAATACCATTGTTTGCGGTTTGCAATCTTGAAACGTTATTTTCCAATTCACTAATAAGCGAATTTTGGCTTTTGATTAAGTCCAGTCCAATTGATGAAGGACCTAAAGTAAACTGTTTTGAATACCCGTTATGATTAAATATTGCGTCATCCGGGATTCTAAACCCATCCGCATATTCCATGGAGTAACTGTATGAATCCATATCAACTCCTCTTTGATAGCTAGATTTCCTTATAAATGTAATCTTTCCAAATTTTTATATTCAATCTTTAATCTGATTTTAAATTGTAATCATTGACTAATGGCTTCCTTTTAATATCTCGATAGATAATTTCTAGTTTTATTACACCCAGTTCTTTCGGCTTGTTTGATTTAAGATAGATCAAATTGTTAATCATTTTAGATCTAAGACCACCAAAATCATTTATCCTGTTATCATCAAATACAGAATCCGAGTATTCTATTTTCTCATTCTTTTTTGGGCGCATTACATTTTTCTCAACAAAATTTAAGGTAAAACTTCATCTAAGTGCAATACCTATAAAACCAAGATAAAACTTTTAAAACAGGGCTCTTTTTTATTTAAAACTCACTCATTTATCTACTTTAAACTAAAATATCGATATATCATTGGCAGTAATTTCCTGAATAAACACATTGTTAATCAGGCTCCTAAGGGCATAGTCATCCATCGACTTCCAGGAGAACCGATTGACGTCAGTTCTTTTTCCCATTTAATGAAATATTTATTCATATATTTTTTAAGACTGAACCATTGCAAACCTTTCATATTATGCCATTATCAATCTAATAAAGTTAACCCTGATTGAAAATCCTGCATCAATTATCCGATTGCAATCCAATCATTGCTTCAGTCAATGAAATAACACTTCCACTAAAGTCGCAACTATCATCAATTTACCATCTTTTCAAATTAAACCATCCCCATATAACCATAGTATAGTAGTTATTCAGGCATCGATAATTCAATTTACTGTCAATGAACTTGAAGTTATAATCAATAATATCAGATACTAATCTATTAAATAGCTTTAGTAACTATACTCCGGTAAAAATGTCACTATTGACCGATTAGCTTTGATAACTCCCTCTACCGGCCTTATCTCTTAACATTTGAATGCTCAATGCTCATATTAAGTGTGTCCTGATTTTCAATGACTAATCAACTTTTTATTACTGCAATAAGCTCAATACATTATTAGGGCTCTGGTTGGCTTGCGCTAACATCGCTGTCGCAGCCTGAGACATAATCTGATATTTTGTGAATTCTGACATTTCTGCCGC
>Ga0307989_1001818_pt1 | contig 10782 bp, 8 predicted proteins | sample EllFjometagen185_FD_203164 | JGI IMG/M metagenome (GOLD analysis project Ga0307989, IMG submission 203164) | Marine microbial communities from Ellis Fjord, Antarctic Ocean - #185 | ecosystem: Environmental > Aquatic > Marine > Unclassified | place: Southern Ocean | collected 2014-10-08 | reverse complement strand
GTGCATTATTAGAAGCACTGGATCCTGATCAAAATTCATCTTTTGTAGACCACTATCTAGATGTGCCATTTGACTTATCGAAGGTTCTATTTATTGCCACAGCCAACCAGTTGGACACTATTCCTCCTGCACTTTTAGACAGAATGGAAGTCATCCGTTTGAGTGGATATATCACCCAGGAAAAGCAGAAGATTGCCAGACGCTATTTAATTCCAAAGCAACGGAAAGAACATGGTTTAACGGCTAAGCAATTTAATATCACTGATCCTGCGGTTAAGAAAATCATTAATGGTTATGCCAGAGAAGCCGGTGTTCGAAATTTGGAAAATCTGATCAAAAAGATTTGTCGAAAAGTGGCCATGGAGATTGTTGAGAAAGATGTCGTTCAGAAATTTAATATTGGTATCGAAAACATCACTAAATATTTAAAGAGTCCGATTTTTGAAAAAGATGAGTTATTGGGAGAGGGAAAAGTAGGTATCACTACTGGTTTAGCCTGGACAAGTATGGGGGGCGCTGTTTTATCCATTGAAGCTTCTAGAATAATCTCCCATCAAAAGGGAATGAAACAAACCGGACAACTGGGTGACGTGATGGTTGAATCAACTGAAATCGCCTATAGCTATGTGGTTGCGAATGCCGAAAAATATGGTGGAGATCCCGAGTTTTTCAAAAAATACTTTATTCATCTCCATGTCCCCGCAGGCGCTACTCCAAAAGATGGACCATCTGCCGGTGTTACCATGGCCACCGTTTTGATCTCTTCTTTACTGAATAGACCCGTGATTCCAAAGTTAGGGATGACAGGTGAATTAACTTTGATTGGTGAGGTGTTACCCATTGGAGGTTTGAAAGAAAAGATAATTGCGGCCAGACGGTCAGGTTTGAAGCAGATTATTGTACCTGAACAAAACAGAAAGGATTATCTTGAACTTCCTGACCATCTGAAAGAAAAAGTTGAAGTCTTTTTTGCCAAGACCTATGATGATGTTTTTAAAATCGCTTTTCCTACTAAATAGAAAAGCGATTTTGATAGATCCTTAGTTTTCCAGAGTATATAAAGCCATATTCTGGATCACTAACGGAATATTTAGGGGTGAACTGGAAACACTATTGAAATTTTGATCCAAATAGAACTTAATATCATCAGGTGTTCTGGTTTGCTCACCGCATAAACCAATTTCCAGATCCGGTCGGATCATTTTTCCAAAATAAGCAGCTTCTTTAATGGTATCTTTTACCGGTCCTGCCAGTTTCTGGAAAGGATCATTATCCAATACGTCGGCCTCAGTATATGACGGTAAAAATGAGTTGATATCATCTCTCGATATCCCCATCACTGTTTGTGTTAAATCATTACTACCAAAACTGAAAAATTCAGCATATCTGGCTAGCTCTCTGGCGTTTTTGGCTGCAGCCGGTAATTCAATCATGACACCAACTTTCAATCCAAACGGTAGCTTTTTAAAGCCATGTTGAGTTAATAAATTTTGGGTAATCCCTTTAATACCATCAGATTTTTTACCGTGAATATTCTTTCCATTTTTGATAATATTCAATTCTCTTTCTGACATTACGAAGGGTATCATGATCCTAATATTGGATTTGATTTCATTTTCTGAAGAGACTTTAAACCCAGCATTTAATATGGCTTTGATCTGCATTTCATAAATTTCAGGAAAAGAGATACCAATTCTACATCCCCGGTGTCCTAACATCGGATTCACTTCTGCCAGTCGATTAAACCGTCTTTCAATTTCCTGGCCGGATAAATTCGGATAAACAGAGTTTATATGCTGAACTGATTTTTCTAACTCTCCGTCATTTTTGGGAACAAACTCATGTAAAGGTGCGTCCAGCAATCGAATGGTGATCGGTAAACCGTTGAGGATTCTATACAATTCTGAAAAATCAGATTCAAGCAGCGGGTAAATCTTCTCCAACGCCACCATTCTCTCTTCTGTATTTTCAGCGATGATGAGTGTCTGAAATAGTTTTAAGCGATCTTCTCTTAAAAACATGTGCTCAATCCGACATAATCCAATCCCATCAGCACCCAGGTTAATACCCATTTCAGTTTCAGCCGGTGTATCGGCATTGATCATGACTTTAGTGTTGGGAATAAAGGTTTTGCTGGCTTTCAGGAAAGTCTTTAAATTTTTGTGATTCAGATCCGGTTTTTCAAGTTTTGCATCTCCGACATATAATCTGGGTTCTGCATAATTAGAGGTATCAATGGTCAGGTAATCGCCTTCCTTAACCTGAATATTACCAATTTCAACATAAGTATCGAAATATTTGACATCAGGAATAATCACTGCCGGTTTTCCCAGACATCTGGCTACCACCGGTGCATGGGAACTGTAACCACCTTCACTGCTAATCACACCTTGTCCCAGCTCAATCGCCTGAACATCTTCACCATAAGTAGCACTTTTAAGTAATATTACCCGAGCTGTTTTACCTTTAGTTTTCTCTTCCCAAAAAAATTCAAGTAAAGCTTTTGTGCTAAAAAATACTCGTCCTGCAGCTGCCCCTGGTGCACCTGCAATACCAGTAGTAAGGCTTTTTAATTCTCTAATAGATGATTCATTTATAATTGGCAGCAATAAATTTCTGAGCTCCGGCCGATTCAGGTTACTGATCATCTGTTTAGCCGTGATGGTTTCACTACGGTAAAGATCACATAATATATTTAATTTTGCCTTAACTGTTCTATTGCTTACAATTTCCGCATTAAGAACTTGCAGACCCGAATCATTCAAATAAAAATCGATACTACATGCGTCCAGAAAATAGCGTTCAACTTTTGAATTAATATCGATTATCTTATCAACATCAAGACCTTCTAACTCCAGAGCCTCACTGTTGATTTCGCCACTATGGATATCTCTAATACATAAGTGTTCCTGGGTTTTAACGCTTCCAATCAGATCAGATTCCACTACCTGAAGAATCAAGGACCGGCGCCCCATGGTATCCTTGTCACTTTCCAGGTGGTACTTCGCTAGGTTTAGCATGGCAGATTCCAATTGACGCTTTGGATCTGCTTTAATTGATTCAAATATGGTATTCAGGTACTCTCTGTTTTTTTCCTTAGGAGTTGATGCCGTTGATGAAACCGGTTTTTTCTGGATCCGTTCTGCATGATTTTCAATATAACGATTGAAAAGTTGATATAAAGCATCCTGTTTATCTGCCTCATTCACTGCAACTATCAGTTTTTCAGTGATTCCGACATAATCAAGACAAGGTTCGATAGCCTCTTTCATACTACTTGATCGCGATAAGCGAAGTAACAAAGGGTTACTGGAAGCGCCTAATTTTTTTTTCGTCAACTTTTCCAGCAAGCTTAGTTTTGTCGACAGTTGCTGTCTGAATTTAGGTTTGTCTGATAAAATTGTGTCTGTAATCGGAATAATAAAACCAGGGGAAAGTGGAATTTCATTTAAAGCCATATTAATAAAATTCATATCTACAGGTGTTAAACGACCTCGTATCTTCTCCAACCTTTCAGGCTCTGCCGGTTTATGAATATCAATAACTATTGCCATAATATTTAAAACAGTCTGAGGACCGCTCCTGGATTTTTTTTGATAAAATGTTTGAAAAGAGGACTGGCACCCTGGGATAAATATTGTTTCAATCGGGCGATTTCTTTGATGTTATCCCCTTTAACCGAAAAGTAGATAATGTTGCCAACTTTTACTTTTCCCCATTTAAATAAGCTATTAATGTTATTAACCATCTCTCCATCGTAAAAAATCGTAACACGATTACCGGTATATTTTTTCTGGTAGCTTTCTAATATATTTTTCCAGGCTTCGACATTACCATTATGAAAAAGTTCATTGGTTACTTGTACTTTATATTTAATGGTACTATGAATTATTTTTTGTACCGGTTTTTCAATAGTTTCGACCACTGCTATTTCATTAGCAGGGGCAAAGCGATCTTCATCCGGTTTTTCATTTGAATGCTGACTACATAATCCGGAAAGTTTCTGGTAATCTGCATCATCAATATCTAGTTCATCAAAAAACATTTTCTTAATGATGTTAAGCATACTGTTCTCAAAATCCGCCAGGGCTTTGATTTTTGTTTTAACGGCAATAACCACCAGTTCGTTAGCTTCAAAAGCCTCAATGGCCTCCCAATGCTCTTTTTGAAAGGGGTTGATCAGGATGCAGCCATGTCTTTGATCATGATAATTAATCACGATATCAAATAATCCAAATTTGGAAATTTTCTGATAAATTAATTTCCAGTCCGGGATTGTTTCCAGGTTAAACGACAGATATTTAAAGTCTAATTTTTTATATAGAAGCTGGCTGGCTATCACCGGGATTGTTTCGCGGGAAATTATTTCTGATTTAACGATCTGATTAACATAATCAGCAAAATGACTCCCTTTTTTCATTTCACCTAGAATGCTGTGGGATACCGAATACATTCGTGTAATATCTATATCCCAACCGGGTAAATTACCGGAAATATCATTGTTGCTCATGGCAGACCTCTTGGATGGTGATTGATATTGGAAATGAACTATAGGTAGAAACCGATAATTGCAAATACAATTACCGGTTTTGAGGATTGATTTTTAACTAGAGATTCAATGATTAAATCTGCATGGATCCATTAACTTCAGTTGCAAACATACTTTCGGATGCATTCTGATCAAGCACTTTATGCTTGCTGTAGCTGGGTAAAGACTGATCTGAGAAGCCACGGGAAATTCGATTAATAAAATCATTTAACACCAGACCAATACCACTCATAGTAATCTCTTTTCGTTTAATCGTCGAAACTTTAATTTCAATCACTAATCCGGCTTGTAGATGAAACGGATTGTACTGCTGATTAAACTCTTTAAAGCTGTCCTCCAGAAAATCCAGCCGCTGTTCCATAATAATTCTTTCACTAGGATTATCCCAATGATAGAGCTCCTTTAAGCGATCTCTAATCAGAGACAGTTGCCGATTGATATAAGCAAACTGTTCTTTGAATGTTTCATTCATTTTTTCACGACTACTTCTTTCCGGCATGATAAATGAGATTTCATCCCACAATTTTTCGGGTTCCCCCGTAGTTGTTTCCACTTTATTGCTAAACCAGCCGCCGGTCGGTTTATTACCAGAATTCGTATATCGGGCAGCAACATCTTCAAAGTCAATGATGCCCTGATTTTGTTTCTCAATCTGAAAAATTTTATCGTATACTTTCCAGATTTTTGCAGCTTCCGATTTAAACTCATCGAGTTGCTGACAATAGGCTGTTCGCATTTCTCTGAGTTGTAAATCATCATAATAAGTCAGTGTTACGGAATATCTTTCATCCGGAAGAATGGTGGGATTGACATCAGCGTATTCCCTGATCACCAGTTTACGGGTATTTTTAAAATTTTCAATATGTTGATAGCCCATCTGAGAATGGTCTAAAATACTAGTTAGTATTTTAACAGCTGAATTAAAACCTTCATTTCTAATGTTTTCACCTTCGACAATTTCATAAACGTTTTCTCTGACACTCAGTGGATCATAATCCATTGCCTCAATTTCGGCACCTAATCCCTGAATGGCCGTTAAAAACTTTTCAGCTACGAAATCATATTTTGGTGAATTTTCACCCTGATCATCAAAGCTGATAAAGTTTTCCAGTTTTTTTAGTTTTTCGACAACAGCATCGCCATCGCTTAACTCCTCCTGATTTTCTTCGATTAATTGATGATTAATGGCATCAACTTCTTTATCAACTAATTTTAAAATATGCTCGGATACGATATCTTTAATGATAACTTCAGAAGCAGTTTGATAATGATAAATTGGTTTAAGCAGTTCTGATTCGATGACATTAACACCCAGACTGATATCAGTGACTGTTTCCGGTTTGAGGGGATTATCTTTGAGATAACACTTAACTATGGCGTAAGAATTATTATCACTGACAAAAGCGCCGACATCACTTTTTTCCCTCAGTAATTTATTTGTGTTGTGTTCAACATCGTAAACACCTTTTTGAACATGTCCCTGTAAATGTCCAAAAATATTGACCATTGAACGTTCCATCGGTCCACTGTTAAAACGATCCACACCACCAATTGATTCTAATAAATCAGGTACTTCCCGGGAAGTATAATGATTCAAATTTCTGGCTTCCTCTTTATCAACCAAATTTCTGAATTTTTTGGCCATTTCATCTTCAGCGGTGACCAAATACCGGTTAAACATATTTTGGTAACCTTGATTCATGTAGCTATGTAATACTTCCTTTACGGTACCTCCGACATGAATTTTCTCCAGTACTTCGGGTGGAAGTTTAGCAGAGATATGATTGATAATTTTATCTATTTGCTCATCAATAACTAATTGTGCTTCTTCATATTCGTTCCGATCATCACGGTTAATACTGTTTCTGGAACCGACGGCACTTGCTTTTTCAGGATGGATATAATTGGGGCCTTTTGTTTTTGAGTTTCGAGCCATGTTGTCCTCTATTTAATACACAAATATTTAAATTTTAGCGATTGTGGAACTAGTCTAATTGATAAAATTAAGTTACCTGACATTGCTCGAATGCTGAATTTGGCATTGTCACTTTATTTATTGTCAGATACACCTGTCAATAATAGTAAAACTAATCTCTTTATTATCATAATACAGTCATTGCTTAAAGTGAAAATGTTAAATATTATTAAATTCTTTAGGCTAATTTCGTCAGGTGCTGCTTGTTAAAGGCATCTACAAATATAAATACTTGTTTTTTAAATGATAACTCATTAAAAGTATATAATATATTCTTAGTTTTTAACTATTATCACAGAATCAAATTCAAATACTTATGGAACAGAATAACGCCTATGATGACAATTCTGACAAACAGGTAGAAGAGCTGATCAAAAAGTATACCAATCAGTTCTTCACCGAGTCAGACAAAGAAGTCATCCGCATCAAAAACAATATTTGGTCAATCAAAGAAGATCGGTACTTGTTTAATATTATTATTACGTCGTTATTGTGTATTTTTGATGCTGTTTTACTGGATCATCTTCCTGAAGATAAAAATCGGCTTTTTGAAGATTTGTTGCTTATGAATGCACACCATGTTAAGAGCTCAAAGTTCTGCCTGGTAAAAGAAAGTATTCATTTAAGAATTATTCGTGGTTTAGAAGATTTTGACTATTCCGAATTTTCCGATCACGTCACTGAATTCAGAGAACTGTATCCTAAAATTAAAGAACAGTTGATAAAAAAATATTTTCCAAATGAAATATAATACCAGGGAGTTATAATTTGAACACGCACGTGGACCCGCCGATAATACAACTTGTTGATGTTTGTAAAAACTTTGGATATCGGTCTATTTTGAAAGGTGTCTCTTTTGAGTTGTTTAGGGGAACGCAAACCCTATTGCTGGGGAAAAATGGTTCTGGAAAAACAACCCTATTAAAGATTTTAAGTGGATTAATCCATAGTTCGGAAGGTAATGTTCTATTGAATGGTATTCCAACAGAAAAATGTCCGGATCAATTAAGAAAATCAATCGGCATGATTTCCCATTCCAACCATTTGTATAATGAGCTTTCTGCCGTAGAAAATTTGCGTTTTTTCTCCCGGCTACGGGCCGTGAAAAATCATAAAGACAAAATTAATAAGGCTTTAGAGGAGACAGGGTTGTTGAAAGTTTCTTCGGTTGCGGTGAAAACATTCAGTAGTGGTATGCTAAAACGCCTGAACATAGCAAAATTAATGGTTTACGAACCTGAAGTTTTGCTTTTAGATGAACCATATACAGGGTTGGATTATGATTCCTGTGAGTTTTTCAACAGGTTTTTAACAGGTTTTAAGCAAAATGGTGGAACCATTTTAATGATTAGTCATCAAATAGAAACATGTTTTGAGTGTTGCGATCAGATTCTGATATTAAAACAAGGAAAAATTAAAGATCAATTGCAAGCAAAAGATTATTCCTGTGACTCTTTACTTCAAAAATATAAATCACTGACAGTATGAAACTATTTCAAGATAGTATCACTATATTTTTTAAAGATTTAGTGCTTGATTTAAGAAGTATGGAGAATATTTTTGCCATGCTTTTTTTCTCAATAATTGTTATTATGGTGTTTTCGTTTGCACTACCCGCAGATGATAAAAGCCATGCTTTGCTGGCCCCTGGTGTTTTCTGGGTAACCTTTTTGCTAGCTGGTATACTCAGTTTGAATAAATCTTTTCAAATCGAAAAAGATAATTTTTGCCTGGAGTCATTGTTACTTTCGCCAATTAGTCGTGGTGCTATTTTTTTGGGAAAAATGGGCTGGAATGTCTGTTTTATATTGCTTATCCAAATATTGGTAATTCCGGTTTTCAGTTTACTGTTTTATGGCCCGTTCCTAAATAATTTTTTTGAACTATTATTATTGAGTTTTATAACAGCCATTGGCTTTTCATCACTGGGAACAATGCTGAGCGCTTTAACAGTAGATGTACGCTTTAAAGAAATCATTCTGCCTATTTTACTGTTTCCCCTACTGGTTCCGCTTTTATTAGCCAGTGTCAAGATCACCCAGGTTGTATTAGCGGATGGTTCTCTTATGGATGTCGCCGATTGGTTTAAACTGTTGATTGGTTTTGATATTATTTTCTTAGTTATCTCATATTTAACTTTTGAATATGTGATGGAGATTTAATTGTATTTATTGCAAGGAACAAGATGTTATACCGGGTGTTAAGACTACTTAGTATTATGATGATTGGGGTGATGATTGGGTTGATATTCCTTTGGGCACCTTCAGAATCAAGCATGGGAATCACTCAAAAAATAATGTATATCCATGTGCCATCTATTATAACGACTTACCTGGCCCTGACGATTGCCTTCATCTGCTCTATCGGATATTTATGGAAAAAAAAGGAAATATTGGATATCATTGCTTTTTCAGCCATGGAATTAGGGGCGGTATTTTGCGGACTGGCATTAATCACAGGTTCTATCTGGGGGAAACCAACCTGGAATACTTACTGGACCTGGGATGCACGTTTAACACTGACCTTGGTGTTGTTCTTAATTTTCTGCGGATATCTGTTGCTAAGAAAATTCACCGATCATGGGGAACAGCAAGCAAGGGTATGTGCCATCATTGCTATCATTGGAACGCTGGATATCCCTCTGATTCACTTATCAGTGGTTTGGTGGCGAACGCTGCATCAAACCTCAACCATACTCTCAACCAAAAAACAGGCGATTGACCAACCACTGTTATTGATGTTGATTTTTAGTATCTGCACTCTTTTTGTATTTTTTACCTATTTATTATCGACACGCATAAAATTGGAGAAGCAAAGTAGGGAATATGCGAAACAAGTCGCTAACCTATATTAGTCGACTTTTTGATTGTCATCTTTGTCTGTATCGAGTGTTGAAAGTCGTCCGGGAATTCTGAATCCCTAATGATATCGATCCCCTCCTCCAGGATAGACCTGTTTTGACTGGCATGAATTGTGCGCGATCCTTTGTGAATCCCTAATTTAGCTGGGTAATCATGCGTTTTACGGTTGGTTTGACCGATGATTATCCCTCTTCCTCTGAACCATTCAATAATATTTTCATCGAAGGCAAATTGTATATGCTCAAACTCTTCTGCTTTATCAATCCAAATAAAGCAAAAAATCTGCGGGTTGTTTTCGCAATTTAGAGTCACTTTCCGCAAACCCTTATGATACTCCTGTGATTTTAGCGATCGAATTTGATAAAAACGGTATCTAGCCATTTGAGAGTAAGCAAAAGAGATATTACCACTTGATAGGGAGAAATAGCTGTTGATTTCAAAATAACAAATCACTTCAAATCTTTCAATTGTTTAATTTAAATTGGTTTTTAGATAATAGCCTTCGACTTCGCTCAGCATACTGATAGACAATATACCTGATTCTTGGCTGTTTCATATGGGTAAAATAGTTTTTCTTTGAAGCATGCACTATTTTACCTACACAAAATAGCGAAGAACCAATTTAAGGAACTGGTATTTCTGATAATAAGATTTGTATGATATCATCCGAGGTTTTTTCTTCTGCTTCCGCTTCATAAGAGATGATAATACGATGCCTAAGAACATCAGGTGCAATTAATTTAATATCCTGTGGTGTTACAAATCCCTTTCCATTTATAAAAGCATAAGCTTTTGCAGCAATAGCAAGCGTTATAGTCGCCCGGGGTGAAGCACCAATTTCAATTAATGGTTTTAAAGATTCCAGATTATATTTATCAGGGAATCGACTCGCATCTACAATATCGACGATATAATCTTTGATTTTATCATCAATATAAACGTCTTTGACAAGTTTACCGATTTCCAGAATTTCTTCTTTTGTAATGACCTGTTGAATATTTGGTGTCTGGGAAAACGAAGTGATTAAATCCAATAATTTACGTTCGTCCTGTTTTTCCGGGTAAGTGATTTTCAATTTCATCATAAAGCGATCCACTTGTGCTTCAGGAAGCGGATAAGTTCCTTCCTGTTCAATTGGATTTTGGGTCGCCAATACTAAAAAAGGTTTCTCCAATGGGTAAGTCTGTCCGGCTAAAGTGACTTGTCTTTCCTGCATCACTTCCAATAAGGCACTTTGAACTTTTGCCGGTGCCCGATTAATCTCATCAGCTAAAATAATATTCGTAAAAACCGGCCCTTTTTTAGGTGTGAAAGATCCTTCTTTAGGGTTAAAAACATTGGTTCCGACTAAATCAGCCGGTAACATATCCGGTGTAAATTGAATGCGATTAAAATCA
>Ga0307989_1001817_pt1 | contig 10782 bp, 10 predicted proteins | sample EllFjometagen185_FD_203164 | JGI IMG/M metagenome (GOLD analysis project Ga0307989, IMG submission 203164) | Marine microbial communities from Ellis Fjord, Antarctic Ocean - #185 | ecosystem: Environmental > Aquatic > Marine > Unclassified | place: Southern Ocean | collected 2014-10-08 | reverse complement strand
TTCAAATTTATACTTTCCTAGTGTATAAAAAATTGAAACAGATATATGTTTTTATTTTTTGTTTTTTCTTCCGACAAATCTACAATAGAAGCTAGCGATACCGATTTAAAAGAAAATAGAAACTGAAAAATTGTATAACTTATCATAAACAAAAATAAATTTTTTAAAAATATAGATACTATTGAAGCTATTGATACAAATATTAATGAAATTATCGAAAGAAGTAGTATCTTTTTTCTACCAAAAACATCAGATAGCGATCCAAATATTGGATTTGATAATACTGAAGCCAAACTTATTATTGCAAAAAATATTCCAAAAAGTGCAGCTCTTGATTTCATATCCATATTAACATTAATTAATGGTGAATTTTTTGACATAAACAAAAAAGTGTAAACTGGGATAAACATTATGTACAAAAATTCCGATAAAAACAAAACCAAAAATACTTTTTTTATATCTTTTTTTATTTTACTTAAAATCATTTTTTTGCCCCTTAAATCATTTCAAAACTTTCCAATATCCACCTTTAGAAGGTCCAACTCTTTTTATTTTTTGAGATGCTTTTAGTTTTGAAAAATCTCTTTTAATTGTTTTTTCAGCTAAATTTAAATTTTTAGATAACTGCGTTATAGTTATTTTGGGATTTAATTTAATATTCTCTACTATTTTTATAAATCTTTTTTCTTGGACATTTTTAGGGACATTTTTAGGGACATTTTTAGGGACATTTTTAGGGACATTTTTTTCTCTTTCCAAAACTACTCTAAACCAATTCGAACTTATTTCAAACTTAACTTTTGGAAACAAAGTTTTTATTCTATTAATTCCCGATCCGATCTTTTCAACAAAACCAGTTCTTAACATACAATCAGCAATAATTGGATTTCTAGTCATACTAACTTTCCCCAATTCTTTTTTATCAAAAAGTAATTTTCCTGGATTTGCAATCTCTACCTTATCTGGGAAAATTTCTATTAAAATTCTGCCTTCTAAAAAATAATCCTTGTGAATCATAGCATTAATTATGATTTCTCTTAAAACTTCTTCGGAAATTTCTTGAGTTTCAATTCTCTCTTTTCCTTTGATTTTGACTACTGTTCTCGTATTTCTTAAAACAAATAATACCGCATTATTAAAATTAGAAATAAAATCCGCGCCAAATTCCTTTTTATCAAGCATTTCTACCTTATTATTTTTTTTATATAGAACACAGCTTATATCTGCACTCATAAAAAAATTAGTTACTTTTTTTGAAAAAAGTAAAACACACGCATTATTGGGATTGTTTTTCGTTAACAAATTCAAATTATTCAAAATATGTTTTACTGGCAGCGAATTAGTAATATTTGCTTTTTTTATGAAACTTTGAAATCCAATGCTATCAAAATTATCTTTTAAACTAAAACTAGAATCAATCTTTCTTTCAAAAGAAATTTTATTAGAATTTTGAAAAAAATCTTGAATTTCATCTCTTTTTAATTTTTGTGAATTAGCTCCTTGTCTTAAATAAAATTGACCGCTTATTGAATAAGGTTTATCTTTGCCTTCAAAAACATAAATCACGCCAATATTTTTTATCAATTTAAAATCAATCTTAATTGAAGGATCCGTGTTTCTTGCGATCGCTTGTATTTGTGAAATTATAACATTAGATGGTGCAAATCCTTTGATAGTTTTATTATCCTTAACACCAATAAGAATTTTGCCTCCACTAGCGTTTGCAAATGCACAAATTTCTTTACCTATCGAATTGTTAAAACTTTCTTTAAATTCAAGAGTATAACCCTCGCCGGTTTTTATCAATTCTAGCAGTTCATTTATTTCCATATTATAAAAAGCTCCTTAATTTTTAAAATATTAAAAAAATTCTAACTAATCTATTCAAAATACTCAATCTTTTTATACCACATGTAAAAACAAATAATTCCTATAGCCAGCAAAACAACAATAAATAAAAAACCGCCCGCTATACTTTCCGCTTTGAAATTTTTCAAAAAACCCAAAACGAAATTAAACGAATCAGGAAATTTTTTCGATAATATACTAATTTGTTTTGTTTTAGAAAATTTAAAAAAGTGCACTATTTTATTACTATTCAAAAAAACAACTAAAGATGTAATTATAGCTATTGAAAAAGTCGCTCCTAATTGTGTGAACATTTGACCAAATCCCGTTACGCCACCTCTTTTTTCGGTTTTTACACTATTTACTAAATCGATAAATAAACGTCCATAAGTCAAACCCATTCCAATTGAAATTATTGTTGCTGATATCACAATAAAAAAGAATGAGATTTTTAAAACAGCAAAAGTTAGTATTATAAATCCTATAAAACTTATCCACATCCCAACGCAAACTGGTTCATATGCTCCACCTCTTTTATCAAACCACGCTCCGCCAATTTGTGTGGCGATAATCATTGGTATCATATTTAAAAACATCAAAATCCCTGTAACGACCGTAGATATTCCAAGTATATTTTGTAAATATATTATTCCAAAAATATTTTCACCAACTATAGCAAATTGTAAAATAAATAAAAGAACAAAATCGGTTAAAATATTTTTATTTTTAAAAAATTCTAAATCTATCAAAGGATTCTTAGATTTTCGTTCCATATTAAGAAAAAACTTGAACACAATTAATCCGATAATTAAAATAATAAACACAAATATATTCCATTTGAAAGTATTAGCTTCTTGAACTGCAAATATTATTAGAAACATAGCCATTAAGAAAATGAAAAAATTAGAAAATGCTATTTTTTGTTTACTTAATATTTTATCTTTAGGATTCAAAATAATTGTAAAAACAATTACTAATATTCCAATCGGTACATTTATAAAGAAAATCCAATGCCAAGATATAAATTGAGTTAAAATTCCTCCAATTATTGGACCTATTCCAATAGATAAAGCGGCCAATCCTCCGTAAATTGCGCCCGCTTTTCCACGCTCTTTCAATTTGAAGGAATTGTTCATAATTGTTGAGGCACTCGGCCTCATAATTGCGGCACTTACTCCTTGCAAACATCTAAAAACTATAAGTAAAATTATACTTTTACAAAATAATCCACAAAAAAGCGAAGAAATAATAAAAATTATTATGCCTATGTAAAAAATTTTCACTCTTCCAAAAATATCGCCTAATTTGCCACCAATTGTTAAAAAAATGGCATACACTAAAATATATGAGTTGAATATCCACATAATTGCTGACATATTTGCATGTAAATCTTTTTGCATTTGCGGGATCGCGATTCCCAAAATAGTGGTATCCATTAAAACCATCGAACTTGCCATTATCATAGTAACTAGAATATACCATTTTTTATTTTCTTCTTTTATTATTTTCATTTTTTCCCTTAATTTTTTATTATTTAAATATTATTCGATTGTCAAAATCGCTCTTACCAAGCTTGCCTCTGCTTCCTCAAATTTTAATGGCAAAGCAATCAAATTATAATTTCCAGCATTGATTTTTTTTAAATCTAAATTTTCTAAAGAAACAATATCGTATTTTGCTGCCTCTTTGTGTGATAAAAAATCTTGGCTATCTATTAAATCTAATCCAGGAGTATCGATTCCTATCAACACTACTTTTTTTTGACCCAAGTATTTTATTAATTCGGGGCTAATTCCAGAAAAATCTTGATTCCAATTTTCTAAATCAAAAAAAGTATTAGTTTTAAACAATACTTTGTTAAATTTTATATCTACTTTTATATCTTTTGGTAGGTATAAGTAATTAAATTTTTGTTCCAACTCTATAACTTGACACTTCCCCATAACTTTTTCTATTGGGATTTTACCAACACACATTCCATCGCTTTTAAAATGCTTTGTCCCATCTATATGAGTGCCTAGATGCATACTCATTTTAAAACTATTAACATTTAATGGTGCTCCCTCATTTATATCCATTAATGATTTAAAAAAATATTTTTTATTCCCTGGATACTCTTTTGTATCTTTTGTGATAGATCTTGTGATGTCATATGTTTTCATTTTTTTTACTTTCATTTTTTTATTTCGCTTTTATTTAAAAAATACTCTTCAACATCTAAAGCGGCTCTACATCCGTCAGCTGCCGCAACAATTGCCTGCTTATATCTCGGCTCTACAACATCTCCTGCTGCAAATACACCTTCTATATTTGTAGCTGAATATAATCCCAAATTCCCACCATTTATTTTGATAAAATTTTGATTATCTAGTTCTAATTCTCCTTTAAATATATCGGTATTAGGATTGTGTCCAATCAAAACAAAAATTCCATCCACATCTATCATTTCATTTTTATTTTTTTGGGTATTCTCAATTTTTATTTTATTAACACCCTGTTCATCTCCTAAAATTTCTTTGACGACATTAAATGTTTTAAGTTCTATTTTACCAGACGATACTTTTTCATTCAATTTATCCAGAATTATTTTTTCGGTTCTGAATACATCTCTTCTGTGTATCAAAATTACTTTTTTAGCTATTTCGCTAAGATAAAGTGCACCCGAAATTGCTGTATTTCCTCCTCCGGTAACCCCAACAATTTTATCCTTGTAAAAAAAACCGTCACATGTAAAACACTCCGAAACTCCTCTACCAAAATATTTACTTTCCGATTCAAGCCCCAATTGTTTTGGTTTAACGCCGGTAGCAACAATTAAAGCGTTACATTTATAATTATCGTTTTCCCCTAATAATTCAAATGGTTTGTTTTTTAAATTAACCTTTTTGATATTATCGTATATAATTTTTACCCCAAATTTTTCAGCTTGTTTTTTCATTTTTTCCATAAGCTCTAATCCGTTTATTCCTTCAAATTCCCCTGGCCAATTATCTACTTTAAAAGCACTAGCTAATTGCCCTCCAATATTATTACCAGTAATTATTATTGGCTTTAAGTTAGCTCTTGCTGCATAAATAGCAGCTGTATATCCGGCAGGACCACTTCCTAAAATTATGACATTATTTTGATTCATATACCCTCCAAATTTTTCAAATAATCACTGTTTTATGACGAATCGCATGACAATTTATATTAACGGCAACGGGCAGTCCTGCAATGTGTGTTGGAAACATTTCGATATTAACAGCTAGAGCAGTCGCTATTCCACCAAACCCAGCTGGCCCTATTCCTAATTTGTTTACTTTTTCCAATAATTCGTTTTCTAATTCTTTATAAAATTTGTCTTTGTTTCTTCTATCTAACGATCTTATTGCAGCTTTTTTAGCTAAATATGCAGCTTTTTCAAATGTTCCGCCTATTCCCACTCCCACAACTATTGGAGGGCAAGGATTAGCACCAGCTTCTTTTACAGCTTTTAATACAAATTCTTCTACCCCTTTTACTCCATCTGTTGGTTTTAACATCTTTATTTGACTCATATTTTCAGATCCAAAGCCTTTAGGGGCAAGTGTTATTTCAACTTTATCTCCCGAAACAATTTCATAATGAATAATAGCGGGTGTATTATCGTTTGTATTAACTCTGTTAAGCGGATCTTTAACTACTGACTTTCTCAAATACCCTTTTTCATAACCTTCTGCTACCCCTTTATTTATAGCTTTTTCTAGCTCGCCGCCAACAAAGTGAACTTCTTGTCCTATCTTTATAAAAAGACATACCATTCCAGTATCTTGGCACATAGGACATTTTTCTTCTTTTGCCACTTTTGCATTCAAAATTATTTTTGCGAGAACTTTTTTTCCTATTTGCTCCTCTTCTTTTTTATGAGCATCATTTAATTTTTTAATGACATCTTCTTCCAATAAATAATTGGCTTCTATGGACATTTTTGCAATTATTTTAGTTATATATTCAAGATTTATTTCTCTCACTATTATTACCTCTTCTTTCAAAACATTAATTTTTTTTAATATTCAAATCAACAAAATTACAGAACTTTGATCTTTTTAATACAATGGTTTCGGTTGTTTATAGGTTTTTTTTATTTATTTGTGTCTTTTTTTCATTTATTAAAATACAGCGATACTAATTATTTGATATACTAATGTATAAGTTTAAAATATAAATATGATTAAAGGAGTTATTTTATGAAAAAATCTTTTTTATTAACGGTCAGTTTTGTTATGTTATTATTTATTTTGGGGTCGGGTAGTGTTTTTGGTTATGGCGAAAATTCTTTTGCTTTTAGAATGCCCAGCCACCCCAATAAAACTTTGGTTGCTGAGCTTGTACCGCAACAAAAGGCGACTGGAGTAGTTGCTCAAACAAGCGAACCAGAAGATTCAAAAAAACCTCAAGATGTTACTAATTTCCCAGATGTTCGAGACTGTGCTGATGATAATTTCCCGATTATAGTAACTCCTACGCATAGAATAGTCGATCATCAGCCTTCACCGGGATACGGATGGAATAAAACCAAATTTATATACAATGATAGAGGAACTTATAAAAGAAATATGTTGGGAAAAATAATAGATTTCTTTTCTGTTAAAGGATGGAAACACAATTCTAAATTAGAAAATGATGTTCTTAAACACAATCCTAATGCCGCTTCAGATGAACAATATACTGTTGCCGATGCATTTAATGTAAATAATGAAAATGAAAAAGGCGAGCCTGAATTTGGAATAAAACACGCTTCAATATATACAAAAAGAGGTTTTTATTTTATCGGCGAATTTAAGAATTTTAAACCTCGATTTGCTCCCATTCAATCTGAACCTACTACTCATATTAACTTTAATGCACTTTAAACACAACCCAAAATCCCAAAAAAAACACAATTTAAATAATTGTGTTTTTTTATTTAACTATATTTTTTAAAAATTCTCTAGCTAAAAGAGTCTTAGAATCTTCAAAATTATTTTCAAAAAATTCTTTAAAACTTAATTCTAAAATTTCAACAAACTCATCTTCATCTAAATTTTGTTTGGAAATTTTCTTTACGTTTTCAGAAAAAAATAATATTAATTTTGATGTTGCTATACCAGGTGAAGTATAAACCGCAAATATTTTTTTAATTTTTTTTGCTTCATACCCCGTCTCTTCTAATAATTCGCGCTTAACGGCACTCTGATAACTTTCGTTTTCATCAACATATCCTGCGGGTATCTCTACCATTTCTTTATTTGCACCAAACCTATGTTGTTTAACTAAAAGAATTTTTTTCTCTTCGGTTATCGCAAGAATAGCTACTGCATCTTGTTGTTTTAAAATATCGATATCTATCTTTTTTTTATTCGGTAGCAAGATTTTTTGAGAGTAAAATTTTGATATTTTACCGCTATATTTTAATTTCTCTTCTATTATTTTGTATTTGGACATTTTTCACTCCAAAAGTTTCGCTAATAAATTTTAAAAAATAATCCCAACAATAGCAGCACTAAGTAAATTAGCTAAAAGAGCTGCACAAAAAACTTTCAATCCTAATTTTACTACTCTATCTCTTTTATTAGGAGCTAAACTTCCAACAACGCCTATTTGTATAGCTATTGAACTAAAATTTGCAAAACCCGTAAGTGCAAAACATGCCATCGCAAAACCCTTGGCACTCATGTGAAAAGTTTTTATATGAGAAAACGCAATAACTTCATTAAAAAATGTCTTTTGTCCAAAAAGTGTTGCAAAACTTGAAACATCTACATGTGGCACTCCTATAATAAATGCAACTGGTGTAAACACGTACTCTAATAAATGATCAAATGTTAAATGCCCAAAACTTATCTTAAAAACTAAATAATTTAACAAACTTATTAAAGCAATAAAAGCCACCAACATAACCGATACTCCGACGACTACATGCCAACCATTCATAGCACCCTTTGATAATGCATCTAAAGTATTAACTGTGTCCTCTTCATGCTCGAAACAATCTTTTCCTCTAAAATTACTTTTTTCTGTCTCGGGAAAAAGAATTTTTGACATTATAATTGCACCAGGAACGGCCATTAAACTCCCAGCAATAACATAAGTTAAATTCGCCCCAAGTGCCGCATAAGTATAAAGAAGCGTTCCAGAAACCGCCGCCATACCTCCTGTCATTATAAGGGCTAACTCCGAATCGGTCAATTTATCTATATATGGACAAATAACTACCATCTCTTGACTTTGTCCTACAAAAACTGTACTACACAAAGCCGTCGCTTCTACACCTGTTATATCTAAAAAATTTCCTATACACATGGAAAATATTTTTATAATTTTTTGCATAATTCCGTAATGATACAAAATCGAAATTAATGCTCCGAAAAAAATAAGCGGCATTAATGCTAAAAATATAAACGCTAATTTATTATTTAAATATCCGCTCCCGAAAACAAAACCTATCCCTTTGTAAGAAAATCCCATTAATTTTACTAAACACTTTGCCATAAAATTAAAAATTTCAATACCGAATGGAGTTTTTAAAACAAAAAACATAAAGATGATTTCTAGAACTATACCACGTCTAACAATTTTCCATTTAATAGCTTTTTTATTATTTGACAGCATATAAGCAACAAACAACAAAACACATATTCCAATTATTCCCATAACCCCAAAATGTATTTTCATGTGATTCACGCCTTTTCCTCCTAGAATTTTATATGATTTTTTCTAAATATTTTTTAGCTACCAATATACAAACTGCAAGACAAAGCACCCCTATTAAACTCATATCAAAAAAACCTTTTCTGTATATAAGCATACTTTGATTTATAGAAATATGATCTGGTTGTGCTACCAAATTTGCAAATTTAGCCGACAAAATAGCTCCCATAGATTGGACAACTAGCCAAACCCCCATCATAACACCATACATCTTTTTGGGCACCAATTTTGATATCATTGAAAAACCTAATGCACTTGTTAAAAGTTCACCTATACTAACTAATGCAATTGCCGATATAACTATATATAAGTTAGCTTTTCCGTTTGATTTTAAAATAATTGTTGATAGGCTCATTAAAAAGAAAGCAATTACCGTTAAAAAAATTCCAAAATTAAATTTTGAAGTTATCTTAAAATCATTTTTACCTAATTTTTTATAAATTCCTGCTAAAATTGGTCCAAAAATAAGTATGCTAATTGGATTTACAGATTGAAATATAATTGCTGAGATTTCATGCCCACCAATATTCCTATTAGTTACTCTTTTCAAGAACACTATAACCGAAGAAAATAATTGGTTATAAAAAAGGAAAAATACCACTCCAAATCCTAATAAAAAAATAGCTGCTGTAAATTTTTTCCTTTCTTCGTCTTTTAATTTAAGACTCTCTTTTATCAAATAGATGATAATTAAAAATCCAATTATTGCAAAAGTAATATTCGATGCATTATTATCTGACAACAAAACTTTAAACAAAAAAGTTAAAACTATACAACTTAAAATAACTATACCTATTTTAAGTTTTGATACACTCTCTTTTCCGGCTTTATTTTCATATTTTTTTATATCTATTTTTTTTTGAAAAATCAAATAATAAATCAGACCTATAAATATTATAAAAGCAGCACACAAAAAACAAAAATTATAATTAAAACTTTTGGATAATATCCCTGCCAGAAATGTAGAACCTATAGCGCCTATATTCAAAAAAATATAAAAATATGTAAAACCGCTATCCATTCTAGGATCTTTTTCACCCTTATAGCTTTTACCCAAAATTGCAGACGGGCCTGTTTTAAAAAGTCCTACACCTACCGCAATTAAAGCGCATCCCAAAAAAAATGTTTGTATGTCCCCTTTAAAACTAATTAGCAAAAATCCAAATATTTCTAATATAAGTCCCGTTATTATGCTTCTATTTGTTCCGAGTATATTATCGGAAACATATCCGCCAAATGTTGGAGTTAAAAATGTCAAAGCTAAAAAACTTCCCATTATTGAGAAAACAGCTTTATCTGGCAACTTAAAGCTCGACATTAGGTAAAGCGTTAATGAAAAAGTTAGTATGTAATATCCGAATCTTTCAAATAGACTTACCATTGAACAAAGTAAAAAAGTTTTTGGTTGTTTTAGATTTTCTGTCATTGTTTATTTTGTCTCCTTTGGAAATATTTTAGTGGCTTTACTCGCTTGAGATCTAAGAGATGATCCGGAGATAAGAAACATCGGAATTGAAGAGTTTGAAAAAAATTACGTTTCAAAAATCACCAAAATTTATCGGAAACAAATTTTGGTACATATTTCCAGATTTTAACTAATCGCTAGAACTATTCTAACATCCAGAAATAAATTATTTCATTAGACTTTCGTCAAAAACCCGAAAAAATTGGGATTTATAATATCTAAATTGGGGATACAGTGGTACTTGCACCACTGTTCACCTATATGAAGTCAACATGAGTGGTGATTTAGGGGTTGAAAGTTGAATCATTTTCAAAATCAATGAAATTAGTATTTTGACGAAAGTCTGTTATATATAGTTTTTTTTACCCAATATAATCCAAAGTTTTAAAGCCAAAATAATATAAGTTCCTATAAAATATAATATATATAAGATCAATATTTCCTAAAAAAACCAAAGATTAAAAAAAATTAATGTTCGTTCTTTCGAAAATCACTTAACAATAACATGAATAATCTTAATGTTTTAAAAGGATTTTGTGGCTTTTTATAATACACAACATTAAAAAAATTAATGTTAAGGTTCACTGTATAAAATAATATTGTAAATAATGTATAATGTATTGTATTGATTTAAAATCGAAGGAGCGTAATCATAAAAAAGCTCACTACGTTCGCGATTAAAAGAGGTTAACATTTACATTATATTTTGATATAATAATCATTATGAATGTAACGATAATAAAGTTAAAAGATATATT
>Ga0307989_1001816_pt1 | contig 10785 bp, 10 predicted proteins | sample EllFjometagen185_FD_203164 | JGI IMG/M metagenome (GOLD analysis project Ga0307989, IMG submission 203164) | Marine microbial communities from Ellis Fjord, Antarctic Ocean - #185 | ecosystem: Environmental > Aquatic > Marine > Unclassified | place: Southern Ocean | collected 2014-10-08 | reverse complement strand
GTATTCTTGCCATTTCTTTTAATGATTTTGTGCGCTTTTTTGATTTTTTTGCTTTTGGTTTCTTTTTCTCTTCTGTTTTTCTCTGAAGGAATGATACGAATGGCTCAGCTTGTCCTTTGTGCCAGATTCTTTTTTTTGGTAGTAAGTGATATTCTAGAAGTGAGAGTAGGAAAATTTCAAATCTCAGTCCATGAATCTTGATAAATGCTAATGCTGCGGTGAATCCTCCGACTAAGGCTACTGGTGGTAGCCATACTGTGATGAGGTATTCTTTTCCGAGAGTTACATAGATTGCGTAACATATTCCGCCGCCACCACCGAGTATAAACATTTGGCGCCATGTTAATGGTCCAACTATTTGGTCGGCTCTTTGTACGTCTTGTGGGACTTTGAATCGCATTTTTGTTTTCGGTTTTTGTTTCAAATAATTCTTAATATTATATCAGAAAACAGGAGTGGAAGCAAGTGCCAGGCTGGGTTGGATGGTGTGTTTTTAGAAAATTTCACAGCCTTTGCATACATCTACAAAGGTTTGATTTTTTTCTAAGGAGTATCTGTCCAGGATCTCTTGGCTAAGTTTTTCTCCTATTGTGTGTTCTATTACGTCCAAAACATAATATGATTTTATATCTCTAACCTGTTGGTAGAGTGCTTGCATTACTTTTGTGAGATTGCCATAGCTATATTCATTTACGAAATCGTGCCAGAAACAATAGCCGGTATGATAGAAGTAATAATATGGTTCGTTGGCATTTGGAGGGCCTGATATATCTGTGACATATGGATTGGTTGTTTCGGGGTTGTAAGTATAGGACCATCCATCTGGTCTGCAGATTATTTCGGAATCTACTCCGTTTTGATATCTCGCAAAATTTGCTAACCCTTCTTCCAATCCATATATATTTTGTTCCTCTGTCCCAAAAAAATCTTTTACGTAAACGTGTATCAATTCGTGTCCTAGTTCGAGAACATTTGGGCATTTGGTTGTTTTGGCTTGTTCTTTCCATTGATTTGAAAATCCTCCAAAATACTCGAACCATGAGGAGGCTCCTTGACCACTAATATATTCATCCAATCCTGTCATCGTAGGATTGTCTGATCCTAGTAGCATTTGTACTCCTAGTCTGGGTTTTTCTAGTTTTATTTTTAAGAAATCTTCTGTGTTTTCGTCACATTGTTTGAGGATGTCTACTACTGTATCTGCTAATTCCTCAGATCCTTCGGGGAATATTGTTGAATATTTTCCATTTTTTGCTTGGTATTGGTCTGTGTTTGCTGTGAATGGACATCTTTTGTTGCATTGAGTTGTGTCTTCCCAGGCATACATCTGGTGTGTTTCGTCGTCGCAGTAATCTATGAATGTTTGGCAACTTTGGTGATAAATTATTTTGATTTGATCAGATGGGAGTTCTAGATAATCTGCTCGATCCAAAAGTTCTATATTGATGTCGAAAAGTTGGTTGGCGTTGGGCATTGAAAGCGTGTATTCATTTGTTGGAAAGTGGTAATAGTTTCCATCTTTTTCTTTTTTGAAAACTTCAGTTCTGATCTGTGCATTGAGAGAACTTTTGTTTTTGAATTCCATGAATTTTATTAAGAAAATTCCGTTACCGATACCGTCTCCTTTTTCTACGACATAAGTGCCTGGTGAGTAATAATTGTTTCCGTAATCTTCAGGGTGAATTTCTGTTAGCTTGTTCAATTTGAGGGAACTCATTTTCCCGAAACTTCTAGCTGTATCGCTGATCCTGCCGTCTTTGTCAAAGAGGTTAAGTCCAAGGTTGCTTGGAATTGGCATTGTGTCGAATTTTTGATCAACTGGTTGGGAGAAAGTTTTAACTTTTTGTGTAGCAGTAGTGCGTGATATTCGGCGAAATCTTCCTTGAATTGTTTCGGGATTTATCACGATTAGTGATGCGAGTACGATGAAGAGAAATAGACTGCCGAATATTAGTATCTTTTTTTTCATGTGGAAATGGGGTGATGTTTTTTGAATCATACCTATCCTTGTGTTTTATGTCTAATTTTGTGTGGGAAACGTGGTTGTGCAGGTTTTCTTCTTGATTGCTCGTCTTTGTGTCTGTAGACTTTTCTCGATTTAAAATTTATAAAATGGATCTCAAGAAAATTCGAAATTTTTGTATCATCGCACATATTGACCATGGGAAATCTACTTTGGCCGATAGATTGATTGAGATGACTGGAACAATTGAAAAAAGGGACATGAAGCATGGCCAGATTCTCGATACGATGGATCTGGAACAAGAGCGTGGAATTACGATCAAATTGCAGCCGATCAGAATGAACTATACGTTGGATGGTGAAGAGTATGAATTGAACCTGATAGACACTCCAGGGCACGTGGATTTTTCGTATGAAGTTTCTCGGAGTTTGGCGGCGGTTGAAGGCGTGCTTTTGATAGTTGATGCTACTCAGGGGATTGAGGCCCAGACTCTTTCCAATACTTACATGGCTTTGGATCATGAATTAGAGATTATTCCTGTTTTGAACAAGATTGATTTGCCGCAGGCTGAGGTTGAGAGGCGAGCTCAAGAAATTGAGGATGCGATAGGTATTCCAAAAGAAGATATTATTTCTGTTTCTGCAAAAAGTGGGGAGAATGTGGAGAAGGTTCTTGAGGCGATTGTGAAGCAAATCCCAGCGCCACCTGCAAAGGTTGCAAATTCTTCTGGTGAAGAGGTTGTTGTTGGTGATGATGGTGAGACGAAGTGTTTGATTTTTGATTCGGTTTACGATGCTTATAAGGGAGTTGTTACTTATGTGAGGGTTATGAATGGGTCTGTGAAGCGTGGTGATAAGCTGAAATTATTGAGTAATCGTGAGGAAGTTGAGGTTTTGGAGGTCGGATGTTTCAAGCCAAAATATTCAGCGTTGGATAAGTTGAATACTGGGGGCATTGGTTATATTGTAACTGGTTTGAGAGATGTGGCGTCCGCTCGAGTAGGGGATACCTTGTGGCAAAAGGGGGATACCTCAATTGATGTTGAAGATGCAAAGCCTTTGGATGGATACAAGGTTGTGAAGCCTTTTGTGTTTGCTTCGATTTTTTGTACTGAGGGGGATGATTATGCTGATCTTCGTGATGCTATAGAAAAATTAAAATTGAACGATTCAAGTTTGTCATATGAGCCTGAGAGAAGTAATGCTCTTGGGAATGGGTTCAGATGTGGCTTTCTTGGTTTGTTGCACTTAGACATTGTCCAGGAGCGTCTAGAGAGGGAGTATGGCTTGGACTTGGTTGTTACTGCGCCTTCAGTTTCATATGTTATCGTGAAGAAGGGTGGTGAAGAGCTTTTGATTTCTACGCCATCGAAGTATCCGGACCCCTCGACTGTTGATTCTATAAAGGAGCCTTTTGTTAAAGTTGAGATTTTGGTTCCAAAGGATTATGTAGGTGCTGTGATGCAGATGTGTCAGGAAAAACGTGGGATCAATACGGATATGCAATTCTTGGATAAGGATCGAGTGATTTTGACTTTTGAATTGCCGTTGGCGTCGATTGTTGTCGATTTTTACGACACCCTCAAGAGTATAACTAGTGGGTATGCGTCGATGAATTATGAGTATCTTGGATATCGTATTTCTGATTTGGTCAAATTGGATATGTGGATTGCTGGAAAGGTCGTTGATGCTTTCTCGAGCATAGTGCATCGTTCAAATGCTTCATATGTTGGACGTGATATGACTAAAAAATTAAAGAAACTTATTCCTCGGGCGAATTTTGAGATTGCTATACAGGCTGCTATTGGTGGAAAGATCATTGCTCGTGAAACAATTTCTGCTTACCGGAAGGATGTGACTGCCAAGTTGTATGGAGGAGATCGTACCCGTAAAGACAAGCTTTTGAACAAGCAGAAGGCTGGGAAGAAGCGAATGAAGATGGTTGGTAATGTGAATATTCCTCAAGAAGCGTTTTTGGCTGTGTTGAAGAAGGAGGATTAGGGGCCGAAATAGCTTCTAACCGAGTCGTGCTCTTTTAAATAGGGTCTGTTTATGGTATAATTATTAGATATAATTACGCGAATTGTACCTATGAACACGTTTGTAAAAACATTGAAAGTACTTGGATACATCTCATTCTTTGGAGTGATGGTGTGGCTTGCTGTGATTTTGTTTTTTGAAGCGGAGTATAATGGTGTGATGAATCGATTGGCAGGTTTGAAGGGGGATGATGCTGGGCAACATGAAGGGGCGAAACTTGTGATAGCGGAGCCTGTTGCGATGCGCGGATTTGAGCCGACTGTTTTTGACTCATTTACTCGGCAGAGACTGAATAATGTATACGAAACTCTTATTAAACCTGATCGTGATCTCAATATGAAGCCGGCTTTGGCTTTGTCCTGGGGTCTGATCGATGAAAATACTTGGAAATTTGTGTTGAGGGAGGGTGTTGAGTTTCATGATGGGACGACGTTGGATAGTAGAGATGTCGTTGCTAGTTTGGATAGAGCTATGAATTACGAAGGTTCTGAGTTGGCGGATATGTTGTCGACTTTGGATGAAGTTGAAATTTTGGATAAAAAGACCATTGTTATTTCTACCAAAGAACCTGATCCTCTTTTGCTTTCAAAGATGGCTACTGTTTATATTTTACCTAGAGAGGTTTTGGAAAATCCGGAACTTACTCCTGTTGGAACAGGGTCTTATCTTGTTCAAGAGCTGACTTCGAATGGGGTGTTGAAATTGAGTCGGTTTGCAGAATATTGGGGTGATGCTCCAGATTTTGCTAAAGTTGATATTGTAACTATTGAAAACACTGATGGTAGGGTTCGGGCTATCCAGGATGGCAGTGTAGATGTGCTGGATTATGTTCCGCATGATTTTGTGGATCAGCTTGGGGAGGATATGAATGTGTATTCTATACCGAGTTTGGAAGTGCAATTTTTGGTTTTCAATACTAATAGATCTTTGTTTAATAGTGAGGATATGAGGAAGGCTGCTTTGATGGCTTTGGATCGAGAGGAATTTGCTAATTATTTGGGTAAATTTGTTCGTCCAAGTTATCAATTTGTTTCGAATGGGGTGTTTGGTTACAACCCTGATGTTGAGCAAATTGGTTATGATGAAGAGGGTGCTTTGGAGATTGCAAAAAAGAGAAATGTGGAAGGCCGAAAGGTCTCAGTCATTTTGCCAAAAGGTCTTGAGACCTTGGGTGAATATTTGGAAAAAAGATTTGGTGCAATCGGATTGGTAGTTGAAGTTGAATATCCTGAGGATTATCTTGATGCTCTTGAAAATGGTAAATATGATATTTATTTTATGGGATTCAAAAGTGAGCTTGGGGATGCTTCAGATTTTTTCGTGTCTTCTGTTCATACTGATTTTGAAGTAGAGGGGAAACATTATGGACAGTACAATTTTGCGAAATACTCACGTTCTTTCCTTGATTTGAGCATAGGTGCTCAGGGGCGAGAGATGGAGGCAAAGGCTCGATTGTTTTTGTTACAAGAATTGATGACTTCGATTACTGAGAATGATCCGTATGGGATTCCTCTTTTTGAATACGAGACTGTTTTTGCGGCGAAGGATGGGTTGAAATTTGAACCGAGAATTGATGGATTTATATACTTAAATGAAATCACATATGAAGATTAGGTTTTCAATTAAAACCAAATTAATTATCGCGATTTCAGCCCTAATGGCTGTTATATTCCTGATGACTGCTTTCTTGTTTGTTAATGAAAAGAAGGTTGAGTTGGCGGATGATATTTATCAGGGTGTTCGAAGTTTTGCGGAATTGACCGCGCCCGAGATTGCGGAATTGACTGACCTGTATTTGCAGGAAGAGGGTTTTGTGTATTTTAACCGAGAAGTTCAGAAATTAATGCAGCAAAATGTAGATGTTAATTCTCTGGAAGTTGTGACTTATACTGGGGAAATTGTTTATGATTCTGCGCTTGATGTTGATAAAAAATATGAAGGAGAATTGCGTGAGGTGAGAACTGATTCTGTTATTGGAAAAACTTTGTTGGATCAAATTCGGTCCAAGAATTCATCGTTTTTGGTCTCCGGGAATGGTGGCGTTTATTTGAAAAAAGATTCGGATGGGGACTATGAGTATGTAGATCAAAATGAAAAAGATTTGGTTACTCCTGCTACTGGATTCAAAATTGATTATTTTGTACAGCCTGCTTCGGACAAATATTCTGTGATTTATCGTGTGACTTATGAAAACATGGAGGACAGGATTGCTTCGATGGTTCGAAGAATTATTTATGTGGCTTTGTTTGGATTTATGTTGGGTGTGATTTTGTCTGTATTCATGGGTGCGCAGGTTTCTCGGCCAGTACGAAAATTGGTTGAGGGTGCTGGACAGGTTGCAAAAGGAAACTTGAAGTATCGTGTTGATATAAAAACTAGCGATGAAATTGGTTATCTTGGAGAATCATTTAATCAAATGACGGAGGATCTGGAGAAGAGTATGGGTGCTCGTTTGTACCAAGAAAGATTGGGAAAGGAGTTGGAATTGGCGCGTAAGATTCAGGATGAAATTATCCCGAAAGGGGTTCCGGAAATTAAAGGTTTGGATGTGGCGGCAGGAATTTTGCCTGCTAGTGAAGTGGGTGGTGATATGTACGACTTTATATCTATTGATGAGTGTTCGACCCTGATGTATCTGGGAGATGTTACAGGTCACGGAGTGCCGGCTTCTATGATTGGAGCTGTGGCGAATTCTTTGTTCTATAGTTATTCTGGATTAAAGGACTTGAAGCAGATTATTGTTGAGACTAACAAAATCTTGAAAAAGAAAACTACTGCTACAATGTTTATGACGGTTGCTATTTTGAAGTGGAATTGTCTGGCTGAAGGTGGCGTGGTTGGTGCTGGACGTTTGAGTTATGTGAATGCGGGGCATGATCCTATTTTGCACTATTCAAAGGCTTCTGGTCAGGTTACAGAAGGTTCCAAGGGTGGATTGGCAGTTGGTATGGTCGCAGATATTTCTGCGCAAGTGCAGGAGGTTGAATTAAAAATGGAGGTTGGAGATTTTGCGGTTGTTTATAGTGATGGTGTTCCTGAGGCTTGGAAGAATGAAAAAGAACAATATGGTATGGATAGATTCAAGGAAAGTTTGAAAAAATATGGAACTTTGGCCACAGCTGAAGAAATCAAAAATGCTGTTTTTGCAGACTTAAAAGCTTACTGCGGAGACTTTGAGCAGAAGGATGATGTTACTGTGATGGTTTTGAAGAAGGTTTAGATCTTGATCCCTGGTGCTGGGAATCTGAGGCACACTTCCTCGATCTCTTTTTGAACTTTGTCGTACATGGCTTCGTCACCGATATTGGTGATGACTTCGTTCATCCAGTCAGCGATTTGTTCCATTTCTTCCTCTTTCATTCCACGAGTTGTGACGGCTGGAGTTCCCATACGGATTCCTGATGGATCGAAAGGGGATCTCTGGTCGAATGGCACTGTGTTCTTGTTGAGAGTAATACCAACTCGGTCTAGAGCTATTTGTGCTTCTTTTCCTGTGACTTCTTTGTTTGTGAGGTCTACTAGGATTAGGTGTGTTCCTGTTCCTCCTGAAACTAGTTCAAATCCGTGAGAAAGTAGTCTAGCTGCTAGTGCTTTTGCGTTTTTGATTATTTGTTGTGCGTAAGTGGCGAATTCTGGTTTTAGAGCTTCACCGAAAGCTATCGCTTTTGCTGCAATGATGTGTTCGTGTGGTCCGCCTTGGAGGCCTGGGAAGACTGCTCGGTCTATAGCTTTTGCGAATTTTTCTTTACACATGATCATAGCTCCTCGTGGTCCTCGAAGTGTCTTGTGAGTTGTGGTCATTACCACGTCGAAATAGGGAACTGGATTCTCCAGAGCTTTCCCGGCTATTAGTCCTGCTGTATGAGAGATGTCGGCCATAGAGATTGCTCCACATTTTTCGCAGATTTCTGCGAATCTTTTCCAATCTATGTCTTGTGGGTATGCTGTGAATCCTGCAACGATCATTTTTGGTTTGTGTTCCATTGCTTGGCGTTCGATTTCGTCATAGTCGAGTTGTCCAGTTTCTTTGTCTACCATATATGGGATGAAGTTGTACGCCTTGCCTGAGAATGCAATAGGTAGGCCGTGAGTGATGTGTCCTCCATGATCGAGCTTGAGTCCCATTACTGTGTCTCCGAACTCTAGGAGCGCAAAATAGATGGCTGTGTTGCCTGGGCTTCCTGAGTATGGTTGTACGTTTGCGTGTTTTGCTCCAAATAGTTCTTTTGCTCGGTCAATTGCTAGTTGTTCAATCTTGTCTGTGTTTTCTTGTCCGCCGTAATATCTTTTTCCTGGGTATCCTTCTGAATACTTGTTTGTAAAAATACATCCGTTTGCTTCTAATACAGCTTCTGAAACATAGTTTTCAGACGGGATTAGTTCGAGGCCTGTTGCCTGTCTTTTTATTTCACTTTCAATGATCCCAGCTACATCTGGGTCTTGTTGTGCGATAGTGCTCATGGAAAAAAAGTTAAAGGATTTTTAAGTGTTGGGAGGGTTTTGCGGAGTGGGCGGTGTTATTTTTCGTTGCTCAGTCAAAATCAGATCGACCTTTTGATCGTGTTCTTCCGCAGGAACATTCTCAACGATTTGGAAGTCGTACGCAAGTGCAATTTTGACGCAATCTGTGGACAAGTTGCGGAATAGTCTGTCGAAGTATCCTTTGCCATATCCTATTCTATCGAGGTTTTCGTCGAAGGCGATTCCTGGAGTTACGACTAGGTCATAAGGTGGTTGAGGATCGGTGGGGGATGGAGTTGGGAAGTGGATTTCTTTGGTGGTTTGTGTGTTGGGTGGTGCAAAAAGGGGAGTGGTGTCGACTTCGTTATCCATTGGGTTGTATAGGAGGATGGTTTTTGCTTTTTGGAATTCTGGGAGGGTGAGGAGTTTTGTGATGATTTGTTTACTGAATTGGGCCGCTTTCTCTGGAGAAAGTGCGCGACGTTTTGCTAGGATTGTTTTTCGGATTTGTTGTTTTGAATTGTTCATTATTTTCATTAAAGCACATTTCGATTGTTTTCGGTTGTGATTTTGGGATCTTTTGGTAGAATCTTTGCGTCGCAAGATCGTTTTTGAGATTTGTGAAATTTGCCCAGGTGGCGGAATTGGTAGACGCGCTACCTTGAGGGGGTAGTCCACGCAAGTGGGTGGAGGTTCAAGTCCTCTCCTGGGCACCAGAGTTACCATAGTGAAATTTTCTTGCGTATTTCCTCTGGTTATGATAAAAATTCTTCGTTGAAAACAAGGGTGCTTAGCTCAGTTGGTTAGAGCGTCTGGTTTACACCCAGAAGGTCGGGGGTTCGACTCCCTCAGCACCCACCATTTAGTTTGTTTAAGCCTCTTCTGGTTGATCTCTACGAGAACCCATTCCTCTCCGAAGTTGTTCGTCTAGGATTGCTTCCGCTTCTTTGCTTAGAAGTGTGGCTTTTCTCAAAAACTCTATGACTTCTGTGTCTGAACTAGCTCGTGAGTCTATTTCACCAAGTGTTGGGTAGTATGTTGCTTGTATTGTTATTAATGATCCTTTTTCATCTTCTCCAGATAGACTTGTTGCGTCGATGCCGACCATGGTTATTTGAGTTTTATCTGTTTCCTCGAATTGAGGAGTTAGATCTAATACAAATTCTTTTTCACCTACCATGACTTTTATTCTTTGGGTTTTTGTCCAGTTCTTTGATAGTTTTTCGAGTATTGCTGATAGGTCCTCTGTGGGTTCTTCTTCTGGAGCTAGGAGTTTGGCTCCTTTTATGAATGTTAGAAATTCTTCTGTGGAAGGGTGTGTGTTCTCTATAATGTCTTTTGCAGGGATGTTTGTTCCAGTGTTTGGGAATTTGTTTTCTTCTGTTGGGTTTGAGATGGTTGGTGTTGTGTTGGCAGTTTTTGGTCTTCTTTGAAAGGCTTCCTGGGTTTGTCTTCCCACTTCTGCAGCGATTTCTTCGCTTGGAGTTCTTGCTTCTTTTAGGAATTCTAGGACGGTTTCTCTTGATGGGAGTTCATGGTAAAGGTGGTCTGTGGTTCCAGTTATGATTTCTTCAGAATATTGTGCTGATATTCGTGAGTTTTCTACATTTATTGTTGTGGCAAGGACTCTGCTTGTATCTCTAATGTCCAGGAACTGGGTTATGCGTATTGTCTTTTGTTCTCCTCTGAATACGACTGCGCAGGTGTAACTTTGGTCCTTTTTGTTACTTGTTTCTATTTGTGTTCCAACCTCTTGCCATTTTTTTAGAATTCCTGGGACGTTCATTCTTGTTTCTGGGAATGTTTGGTCTAGAGTTTCTTGGTCAGGGAAGTGTGGGGCGTTTATTTCTGGTGTGTGTGTGTCTGGGCTTGGCATGGTTTTGTGGTTATTTGAGTTGTGATCATTTAACGAATACAGGAAAAAAGGAAAGGAGAGAATGGTATAAAATTTCTCAATTAAAGTCAATTTTGAGTTGGGTCCTACCTATCAATCATTTGTTCCCGTTTCATTCCGACTCCGATGAATCCTATTGGTGTTGCTACCAATTCTTCGATTCTTTTGACGTATTTTTGAGCGTTTTCAGGTAGGTCGTCGAAATTTGTGATTTCTGAGATGTCTTCGGTCCAGCCTTCATGATCTTCGTATTCTACTTCGATATTTTCGAGTAGGTCTAGATTTGCTGGGAAGTTCTCGAGTTTTTCTCCATTGTGTGAGTAGCTAGTTGCTATTTTGAGAACTGGTACTCCGGTGAGGACGTCGAGTTTTGTGAGGTTGATTGTTGAGTATCCGCTGATTTGGCATGAGTAACGTGCGACTACTGC